>Ga0129307_1000032_pt1 | contig 234263 bp, 196 predicted proteins | sample P1105metagenome_FD_94437 | JGI IMG/M metagenome (GOLD analysis project Ga0129307, IMG submission 94437) | Capybara group fecal microbial communities from Wisconsin, USA - P1105 metagenome | ecosystem: Host-associated > Mammals > Digestive system > Large intestine > Fecal | place: USA...
CCTTGACGCCATCCACGACACCGTCCACGAGATGGCAAAAGACGAAGCCCGCCACGGCAAAGGCTTTGAAGGTCTTTACAAACGTTATTTCGAAAAATAACCCTTTAATTTGATATTACCATGATTAGCAAGAAATTAGCAAAGGCCATCAACGACCAGATCAATGCTGAGATGTGGTCGGCCTATCTCTATCTGAGCATGTCGCAAGACATCTATGCCAAAGGTTTCCATGGCATCGCCCATTGGTACAAGGTGCAGTTCCTCGAGGAACAAGCCCACGCCGCCATCATGATCAACTACCTGCACGCACAGGATGAGAAAGTCGTCCTGGCCCCTATCGCCAAGGTGCAGACCAGCTGGAAGAGCGTCCTGGCCACCTTCGAAGACACCCTCGCCCACGAGAAGAAAGTGACCGCCATGATCAACAACCTGTGCGACATCGCTGACGAAGACAAGGACCGCGCTGCCGCCAACTTCCTCGCCTGGTTCATCGACGAGCAGGTGGAAGAGGAAGAGAACGCCCGCGACCTCGTGCGTCAAGCCAAGATGATTGGCGACCATATCGGTGGCATGATCATGCTCGACAAGGAGCTCGGCGCCCGTGAATACCACACGCCCAGCCCGCTGAAATAATACTCAGCAAGCCTTTAACAATCAAAAAGCTCCGTTCCCTTTTGGAAACGGAGCTTTTGTTTTACTGTAGACTGAAATCAAAAACTCAACGTTAGGCCGACGCCACCTGGCACCAGACCAAAATCGAGCTCGACGGGCGAGCCATACGAAGTCACGCCCAAGTGTTCGTTATAAATCGTCGCTCCTTTTACCATCCTTCGATCTGCCAAGTAAGTAAACAGGAAACCGACACCTATTGAAGCGGCTCCACCAATCAGCACAGGAGCATTAATACCTTTACCCTTAATCAAGTCCGCAATTTCCCAGCCCAATGCAAAGCCACCTGCAAAGCTGAAGAAATAACTGGCGCCTGTGTCAAAGCTTGCCCAACGCAACTGGCGAAGTGCCTCTTTATCACTGCCCACGGAAGCTTTCATCTGGCTGACCGAATTGATGAACGTTCCATTTTGATGATAAAACTTATGACCTATCCCCGCCGCCTTTTCGATTCCAATGGCGTATTGTTCAGACTGAGCATACGAACATGAAAGGCCAACAACGAACAAGACAACTAATGAAATGAATAGTTTTTTCATATGATTGTATTTTAGTTAAGATTCCATAAAAACTCAAAATAGCTCAAAGTTCTCCTGCCTGCTTCTTGGCCCAAAACTCCTTGAAGACTTCGTAGTTTTTCTCGAGCAGCGTCGGGGTATCGAGACCATAAGGGCACTTGCTGCTGCACTGTTTGCAGTGCTTGCATTTCTCAATGAGTTTCATCTTCTCGGCCCATTCCTCGGTGAGGTAGACACTGTAGGGAGCACGCTTCAGGAAGAGACTCATGCGAGCGCAGTCGTTGATCTGGATGCCCACAGGGCAAGGCATGCAATAGCCACAACCACGGCAGAAATTGCCCGACAATTCGGCACGTTCCTTCTCAATCTTACGCCATGAGGCCGAAGAAAGCTCGGGCTCATGGTCTTGATACGAAAGGAACTCATCCAACTCGCTCTCGCGCTGTATACCCCAGATAGGCAAAGCATGGTCGAACTGGTTGAGGAAGGCATAAGCCAAAGCCGAATCGGTGATGAGTCCGCCCGCCATCGCCTTCATGCAGATGAAACCCATGTTGTGCTTGAAGCAGGCATCCACAATCTTTTGGTCCTCCTCCGACGAGAGATAGGAGAACGGATACTGCAACGTATCGTAGCAGTCGCGCTCGATGGCCTCCATGGCCACGTTCTGTCGGTGGTTGCTGATGCCGATGAAACGCACCTTGCCTTGACGTTTGGCCACCTTCATGGCATCATACAAGCCTTGCTTGTCGCCGGGACGCGGACAATAGTCCGGGTTGTGGAACTGATACAAATCGAGGTAATCGGTCTTCAGGTTCTTCAACGTGGTGTGCAGATCCTTCCAAAAATCCTCAAGGGTGGTGGCGGCAGTCTTCGAGGCTATCAGCACCTTGCTGCGACGGTCGCCAAAGGCAGTGCCAATCTTCTCCTCGCTATCGGTATAGAAACGAGCCGTGTCATAAAAATTGATGCCGTTGTCATAGGCTTTATGCAGCAGGTAAACGGCTTCTTTCTCGCTGATCCTTTGGATGGGAAGCGCGCCAAAACCGTTCTTGTTCACCTTCAGGTTGGTCTTGCCTAATGTGATGGTTTTCATGGCTGACTAATTTTTGACAAAAATAGGAAAATTATTGATATACACCAAATTTTAAGCCTTCTTTTTCGCACAAGTCCTTAAAAACCCTATTTTTGCAAAAACAAAACACGATGAAAATTCTCATCCTCAACGGACCCAATCTGAACCTTTTGGGCAAGCGCGAACCCGAAATTTACGGACGTCTCTCCTTCGACGACTACCTGCCACAGCTTCGCGAGCGTTTCCCACAGCACGAAATCCATTATTGCCAATCCAACCACGAGGGCGTTTTGATCGACCAGCTGCAAGCCGCCGACGGACAATACGACGCCGTGGTGATGAACCCCGGCGGCTATGCCCACACTTCCATCGCCCTTGCCGACTGCATCCGTGCCATCGGCATCCCCGTGGTGGAGGTTCATATCTCCGACATTTCAAAAAGAGAGCCTTACCGGCGACATTCCTTCACCAGTGAGGCTTGTGTGAAATGCATTATGGGAAAAGGCTTGGAAGGCTACGCTTTGGCCATTGAAACCTTTTAAGGCAACAACGTCAGCGAGTTGTCTCCCTGCTTGGCGGCAATCAATCCCAACTGCTCGCTATAGTACCAAGCGTAGGAAACCATGGTGGTGTCTACCATGTAGGGCCCTTGGTCGACATGCACATTTTCGTAGGTGGTTGTTCCAATCGTGAATGTGGTGGTGGCCAAGTCGTTCAAGGGAAGGCTTCACTTCACCTTCGTGAATTCCTTTTTCAAATCGCCTTCCTTGATTAGTTGGTTGATGTAGGCCGTATCGATGCCCATCGGATTGCTGCTATTGTTGTCATAAAGGTTGTAGTTGTCGGTGGCACTAAATAACTCAATGAAAGGATCGTCATCAATAATCATTTGCTTCAAAGTATCAATCGAATAATTCATTACGTTTTCATTGTATTCCTTTGGACTGATGGAAAGAAACGCGGCATCGGGCGACATTTCGTGATGAAGATAATAGCCTCCATACAGCGGCATGGGAAATAGCGTGGTGTCGACGTCGTCATAGTAGCCGTAAATGTAGTCTTTGTTTTTGTTATAAAGGACGTACGCATTATTGGTATAGTCGCCTTTGGTTTTATAGACTTGTACAAAGTCACCATTGATGCAACATTTCCATTTGATGCACGAACTCATTGAAACGACGACAAGCAGCATCGCAAAAACAACAAATCTTTTCATGACAATTTGAATTTAAACAACTTACTTTCCGAAATGAAAATTGTATGCATAACGCAGAAATACTGCAGGTTTCAGTTGGTTGTGGGTGAAGGTTAGGCAACCTCCGGGAAGAATGTCCGGCCATTCGGTACTATACTCTTTCATGTTGACGAGTTGCCCACCAATGCCAATATCGGAGTGGCTAATGGAATAGCCAAGGATGAGTTGGGAGAAGAACCCTTCTACTGAATACCAATTAGGGTCTCCGTTTTCATGCTTGACGTATTTCAAGCGAAAGGCATATCCGGCACGCAGTTCTGCATAAGGTCCTGACTTTCCTATGCCGAAGCTGTATTTGGCATCGGCAAAGATTGGAAGGTATTGAAGCGCATGGTGTGCGCAATAATTGGCCCCTATGCCGATTTCCAAACGGTTTCCTACTTGATAGCGCAAGACAGGACCTACGGCTCCTTCAAGGTCAATTGAATTAAAAGTGCCTTGATAAGGATGGCAGAACAAAATGCCGGCATTGGCTTCGGCTTGAAGCACGAATTGTCCCTTTTCTTGAGCGTGGAGGCTTCCTAATGTAAGTAATAATCCAAATAACAACGTTAGTTTTCTCATAAAATCAATCTTTGAATTTCAAGTTTTTAGGTTTTAAATGAAATACTCTCTTGATTTCCTTATTCTGCTTGGGTATAATCCTCTTCAGTAATTGTATAGGTAAGATACCCATAACAATCATAGCGCAGGAGAAACATACTGCCTCTTTTTGTTGTCCAAGTATAATGGTCACCTTCTAAATCGAAAGGCCCATTTCCTTCTTCTTGAGTGTAAACCAAGCGCTTGCCATCATCAAAAGTAAAAATAATAGTATCGCCATAAACCATAAGCAAATTGGCTTTTGCAGTAGCGATATTTGCTGACCCCAAACCATTACTAACGAAAAACAAGGAGTCTTGCTTTGATTCAATCGTAATGCCATTAGGGTGATTTTCCCAAAATCCTTGGTATTCAGGGTTGGAAGTGAGTGTTACTGCGTGACCACTATTGTTGACAAGTTTGAAATCAATGCCGTATCCGGGGTCACAAGATGTTAATGCGATAACTAACAAGCAAAGAATGAAAAATGATTTCTTCATAAGGCTTTGAATTTTAGATCTTTAAATCTTGAATTTTGAATTTAATGCGGTTTAACTGCTACAATGCGGAAATTATTGAACCATCCTTCAGCTTCATCCGTGCCGTTGCTGATGACGAGATGGTAGCGGCCCAAGGGTTGGTCGCCCATATAGAATCGCGTTCCTGTGTCGTATCCCGAACTTACGGTGTCGCAAAAAATGACTTGGTCTTGCCTGTTGCTGATGCTGACGACGCATTCACCCATATAATCGTGGAAGTACACATAAACGGTCTTACCCCAATAACCCGCCTCAATGTTCGGATAGCGCATGTCGCCATTGGAAAGCGAGCCTTTGATGTCGATTTTGTTTTTGTCGTCAATGAGGTTGTTCGGATTGATTTGCTTACTGCAAGAAGCCGTAATCAAGGTGACAAACAAGATAGTAATTAATGATAAGTATTTGGTTTTCATGGTGTTATTGTTTTGTATTCATTTTGTTATTGAGGCTTGCGCGAATTTTGTCAACATTGAAAACGCTGCAACCGAGCACATTGGCATACTCTTGCCGTGAGAGTTTGAAGTGCGAGAGTAGGCAGTAGCGGAATTCCTGCTCGCTGAGGTCGGGATATTGCTTATGCACAAAGGCGATGAAACCCGGATGCACCCCTTCGAAAGCGGCTTCGAAACCCGTCCAATGGTCTTCGCCGTCAAAGAGCGACTTCTCCAAGTCCTTAAAAGCTATCGGGTTGCTTCTGTCGCGCGACAACACTTCAAAGCAGCGGATGATGTTGCATTTCAGTAGGTATTCGTCTTTTAGCTTGTCGCCAAATTCAGCCTGTAGTTCACTTTGCTGCGCGTTCTGTTTTTGTAGTTCATCGTATTGTGCTCGCATCGTGGTCTGCTCTTGCTGTTGTTGCGCGTTGCGTCTCTTCAGTTCCAGCAAGTTCGCATTGATTTCTGCTTCAATACGCTTCTTTTTCAAAGCGTTGAGAATCAATATGGTGACTAAAACCAAGGCCGCAATCAAGACAATGGTGAGCACGATTATCAACCTTTGCCGTGAAAGCATTTGGCGATTGTGTTTGTTGGCCTGAGCCTCAAAGTCGTATTTCTTCTGGATCTCGAGGACGGAGCTTTGGGTTTGGTCGCCAAGGATGTCCAAAGCCACCTGTTCGTGCTGTTTTTCAAACTGATAGGCACTTTCATAGTCGCCCAAGGCAAGCGCATCCTTAATCAAAAAACCATATACGGCAGCTTGTGTCTCTGGTTTGATGTCTGTTTCCTCTATTGCGCTGAGCATCTGTGCTTTATAATAAGCCAGTGAGTCGCGCTCCTCCAAGGCCAAATGCACTTTGGCGAGGTTGAGCAAGGCGATGGGACGGCGTTTTTGGTCGGTTAGGGGTAAGGCTTTCCGCAAGCATTCTTTGGCGTTGTCGTATTCGTCAAGCAGTTGATAAGCAACGGAATAGTTGTTCCAAACCGAGGCTTCGGTGACGTTGTCTTTGGCGATTTGGGCAAGATTCAAGGCTTGATCGAGATAGACAAAGGCGCTGTCATACTCGTCGATGACGATGTTCATCATGGCCACGGCGTTGAGGCTTTTGGCTTTGCGCGAGAGGCTGTCGCCCCACAACTCTGCCGCGACCTTATAATTATCGATGGCTTCGGCTTCGTTGCCACTCGCGTTGAGCAGGTCACCTATATAATATTGAGCGAAGGCCGCACTGACCGAGTCGCCCGCCATACGGCCGTACTTGTCGGCTTCCTTGTAGCAGTTCATCGCCGACTCGTATTCCTTTTTGGCTTGGCGCACACAGCCGCTATAGAGGGCAGCAGGCGCAGCGTTGCCATAGTCTTTTTGCTTCACGAAGAAATCGTATGCCTCAAAGATTTGGTCATCCTGGCTGATGTCCTCGTAGGCCTTGTACTTGGTGCGCACCTCGTCGACCACGGCTTGCATCCTTTCCGACTTGCTTTTGGTATTGCAAGCGGGAAGGAGCATGACCACTCCGAGTAAGAGCAAAAAGCGTTTTTTAATCATGACCGAAAGGCAGTTCATTTTGTGTTCGTTTTTCAAACGCAAAAGTATAACTAAAATTGGGCTTTTTTACACTGGAAAAGGTTATTACAAACTTTTGTAACACATCAGTGTTGATAATCAATAAATTAACACATTTGATTACAAACCATTTTGGTTCTTTATACCTATAAAAACAAGGGGGAGACGCGATAAAATCAAAGATTAGTTACGCTGAAATCACTGATTCGACGTTAGTCAACGCAGAGCATTTCGATGCGGACAATCGTGTCTCTACAGGGTAAAATCGCTTTCCTTCAACTCGCTGTATTTCTTTTTTCCGCGAACCACGCTGTCGAAGACGATGTTGCGCTGATAGATGCAACTGACCGGCTTTTGTTCCCCTGCCTTGCGTTTCTCGCGCAAATCTTTCAGCCTTTTGTAGAAGTCCCAATGCGCCTTGAAGACCATCCTAAAGTCCTTGGGGCAGCCCTCGAAGAGGAACTTGAGCGCAGCCACCCAGTCGAGGAGGATGCGATAGAGAATGGTGCGCCTCACACGTCGTTTGGGCAGGTTCTTCACCAGCAGCGAAAGGTTGTTGCGGAAGTTCAGGTAGGTCTTGCGTGGTGAGTTCTTCGGCAAAGTGCCACCGCCGATATGGTAGACCTTCGACTGCGGACAGCAATACACCTTATATCCTGCATTTTTCAGTCGCCAGCACAAGTCTATCTCCTCCATGTGGGCAAAGAAACTGTCGTCGAGGCCTCCCACCTGATGGTACAGTTCGGCGCGGACAAACATGCATGCACCCGTGGCCCAAAACACTTCCATTGGCTCGTCATACTGGTGTTCGTCGGTCTCCAGGTTTTGGAACAAACGCCCACGGCAGAAGGGATAACCATACTTGTCGATGAAACCGCCGCTGGCACCGGCATATTCAAACCGTTCCTTGTGGTAATACGATAGAATCTTGGGCTGGCAGGCAGCTATTTGCGGATTGGCGTCCATCATTTCGATGACGGGCTCGATCCAATGCGGTGCCACCTCGATGTCGGAGTTGAGCAGCACATAATACTGTGCCTCAATCTGCCGCAAAGCCAAATTATAGCCCGTGGCAAAGCCGTCGTTGCTGCCGTTTTCAATCAGACGGATTTCTGGGAAACGCTCGCGCATGAATGCCACGGAGTCGTCGGTCGATGCATTGTCGGCCACGACGATTTCCGTCAATGTCGGATCACAGTTGACGATGACATTGGGCAGGAATTGCTCAAGGAACTTCTTCCCGTTGTAATTCAATATGACGACGGCTACTTTCATGCCACTTCTTTCAGGTTTCTTTGGTGTTTCCAACGGCGGTGCGACCACAGCCAGTTGTCGGGATTCTCTTGTATGAAACGCTCAACACAGCGCACATATTGTTCCATGATCTGGCCGTCGGCCATCGTCTTGGGAGCGTCGGTGATCAGCTCATAAGTCACCTCGTAAAGTCCCCTGCCCCGTCGTTTCATGGCAACAAAGACCACGGCATAGTCCAGTTTCTTCGCCATGCGTTCCATGCCTGTAAACCAACAGGTGTCCTGATGCAGGAACTCCGTCCAATAGTCGGAATCGACGCCGCGTGGCGACTGGTCGGCTATCATCAGCACGGCATTCCACCTATCACGGTGTTGCACCAGATGCCTAAAGACCGAATTGGCCTCCACCGGTTCTGCCGAGATGCCTTTCGTACGCATATAGAGCATCAGCCGGTCGAACACGGGACTCGACAGTTTCTTGTATACAGCCACATTGTTGTGGGGAGCAAACGAAGGGATCATCTTGCCGTACCATTCCCAGTTGCCTGAATGCGGGATGGCATAGAAGATGCTCTTTTTCTGTTCGAAAAGCCGTTCCAAGACCTCAGGGTTGGTATAGGTGATGCGCTTGCCATAGCCATCGGGACCCATACACATCATCTTGGGTGCCTCCACGAACAAATCGCAGAGATTATGGTAGAACTGACGTTCGATGCGCTTGATGGTCTTGGCATCCTTCTCGGGGAACGAACGTAACAGGTTCTCCCTGGTCACTTTACGACGATAGCGGAACACGTGATATGCCATGAAATAGCAGATGTCCGACTTCACGTAGAGCAGCCAATAGGGCTGCACCGACATGAAGTCGGCCCACCATTTCACTATGGCATATCCGAGCTTGTTCATCTGCCTTATCTTGGGTTGTTGTACAAATCACCGGCATGCGAGCCCCAGCCCTTCTCGTATTCGGTCTGGTCGACGCCTTGGTCGTAGCCTTGTCCGTAGATACGCGAATAGATCTCGAGTTGCCAGCGCGGGTTGTTGATCTCACCGATCACGTCGGAGTGGATGAGCTGGTAGTTGTTGGCCGACGCATCTTTCGACATGAAGACGAACTTCTTGTTGCGTTGGTTGCCAATGGTATAGTAATGCCAGATCTCGTAAGGATAGGCGCCAGGTTCATTGGGCTCCTGCATGATCTTGTCGGGCTGGCCATATTTCAGGAACACATAGCCACGGTCAGTGCGATAGCCCGGGAAGCTGGTGGTCTTAAACGACATGTTGACGCGTCTCACCGCAGCCAGATAGTCGTCGAAAGCCTGCTTGGGATTCATCGGCGAGCGGGCGCTCCAGAAGTTGAAGAGGAACTGCTGCATGGTCTGCTTGTCTTGGGTCTTCACCAAGCTGGAGGTATAGTCGCGCTCCATCTCCGTGCAGATCGGGTCAATATAACGCAGGTATTTGCGCAGGGTGTCGATATTGTCAATCTCGCTGACGAAGGTGTTGGCCACGTTGACGCCTGCCAGGTCGCCCATGTCGAAGCTCGCATCGGGATTGCTGCGTTGGAAGAAGCAACTGTTGGAGCAGATCAGATTATTGCTGCGGTCGCGCATCTCCACGACGAGGTAGTAGTTGCCCGACGGCAGGTCCTTGATATTGATGGTGTTGAGCAGGATGTCCACCTTCTTCACCTCGTAGCGCTGCGAGAAGAAATAGTTCTTCATGCGGGTCGACGACTCCACCGTCTCGATGTAATAGTTGACCAGGAACTTACCGTCATCATACAACTTATCGCTGTTGTACAGCTCGGCATAGAACTTCAGCTTATCCTCGTTGGCACCATAGAAAGGATATACACGAGGCAGGAAGTCAAAGCCACTCTTCGTGCATGCCGACGGCTTCACGCTCTTGGAATACGAGTCGAACAAAAGGATGTCGGACACAGCGGGAGCGTCGGCAGGATAGTCGACATTCACCGTGATGGTCTCGGTCGGCAAGGCGAAACCGCTGTTCATGTCGGTGATGCTGATCTCCATGTCGTATTCACCATTGTCCAGCATGAAACGCTGCTGGTCGATGAACGCACCCGAGAGGTTGGTGGTATCCGTCACCACAGGGCTGTCGAGGGCCACCTTCGAGAACGTGGCTTTCTCTCCTTTACGGAACACCGTCGTGATTTCAACCGTGGCCTTGTACTTACCCGGTTCAAACTCCTTGTAGGTCGCCGTACGGCAATCGAAGGCGATGGCATTCTCCACATAAGAGGTCACGCCGGGCACACTATAGGTGGTCGTTGACAGATAAGGCTTCAGTCGTTTTGCCTTTCCCTGAGCGTTGCCTGAAAATGCGACCAACACTAGCATTAAGGTCACAAAGAACTTTTTGAGAATAGATGTTGTATTCATGGCGTTTGTTTTTTATTGACGAAGCAAAAATATACACAGGTTTTTCAAATTCTTCCTTTTTTCTTCTCTATTATTTCAACAAATATCAACAAAATCAGAATAATCTATTGTCTTTAAACGGTTTACATCTCATTTTTCAAATACAGGATCATCGCCTGTTCAAGGGTATCGCCTTGCTTCATAGCAGTCAGAATCTTGTTGGTGCGTCGGTTGGCACCGCTATAGGAGATGCCTTCCAACACCGCGATCTCGGCGTCGTTCATGCCCAGTAACCCCAGACAACAATGACGCAGATCGGCGATGTTGAGATCGGGATAGTGTTTCAGAAAACGCGACGAGAAATCCGGGAAACAACGGTTGGTTTCCTGCACCAAGTCGATATAATCCAACTCTTTCAGCTTCAGCTTGGGGTATGCACCCACACTCTTGATCATGATGTCCTTGTCTTCAACGGAATGCTTGATCTTGTTCACGATAGACGACGACAAGAAGGTCTGCCATGCCTCATCGAAATCGACACGTTGGGCATTGAGCTGTTCACGGGTGTCATTCAAAGCTTGCGAAATCTGTTCAATCTCCTGGGCTTTATCCGCGTTCTCTTGTTCGTGCTTCTGCTCTATGGTCGTGATCTTGTTCTCGATATGGCTGATACGCTTACGGTTGCGGATGATAATGAACGCCATAATGGCAATGACCGACAGCAGTAGCAACAAAAGCAGCAAAACGGACATGGTATGATCCTTTTTCTGGACCTCGGGCTCCGTCTTGGGCTGCTTGTAGTCGTTGTAAAGGTATTCTATCTCCATCTTTCGCGAGGCCATTCGGCTCTCCATCATGGAGTTCTCCACATAAAAGCGCGTGTAAGCCAGTTCCTGGTCGCCCATATCTTTATCGCAATAGACCTCTGCCAGCTTGGCCGCAGCGTCTATCCGGGCGTAACGGTCGCCATTGGCAAAAGCCCTGAGCAGATGCGGTACCGCCGAATCGTATTGCTGTAATTCAAAGAGCTTGGCACCGACGGATAGTTGTATCGGCTCGTCCCCCACCGGCACTAGTTGTTGTGCATCGTCATACAACGACAATGCCTTGTCATAGTCTTTCTGCGACTGATAGATGGCCGCTTCGAAGCGCAACATGGCGGCAAGATCGGCCTCCGACTCATAATAGGATGCTGCTTTGTGACAAGTCTCCAAAGCCGCATCACGAAGGCCATAACGATAAAGGATTTCCGACAGACGCGTGTAGGTCAAGGCGACAAACCGCTTGGCATACGGGTTTTTCCATGCCTCGCGCTGGTGCATCACCTCCAAGGCTTTCAGATAATGCGTGAAGGCGTTGACATCCTCATTGGCGGAGGTCCATTGTGCACCTCTATAATAATACGCATTGGCCCGAAGATACTGCAAGTCGTCATCCTCGGGATAGATCGTTGCCAGACTGTCGTAAAAGGCCACGATGGACGACAGGTCGAGACTCTGCTCGGAGAGGCAGCGGTTCTTGTACTGGGCTTGAACAAGACGCAGTTGTAACTCAATGGAATCCAAGAGAGAGAAAGGAGCCTCTGCGGCGAGCGTCATCAACCGGCTCACGCTGTCCATCGCCTTGGGCGGATCCGTCTCCAACAAAGCCTCTACGGCCTGTAGCTCATGGAAATGACGGGGTGCATTCTGCTCGGTTAAAGCCTGTCTCTCCCTGCTGCACGCGCAAAGGAGTGCCAACAAGGACAAAAACAAAGCCCATATGACGCGGAAAGCATTCTTCATTTCGCGGTTTTTTCCATTTTGCAAAGATAGGGTTTTTCAGCGGAAAACAGTTTTTTTTCGCCGAAAATTCTCAACCTAACGAAATTTGTTGTACTTTTGCAGCGGAGATATGGCTGAGTGGTCGATAGCGGCGGTCTTGAAAACCGTTAAGCCGAAAGGCTTCGGGGGTTCGAATCCCTCTGTCTCCGCAAGGGCGGCAGTTTGTCGCCTTTATGATGAAAGACCCTGCCTAAGTGCAGTAAGGAGAGATGCCGGAGTGGTCGATCGGGGCGGTCTCGAAAACCGTTGAACGCTTTGCGTTCCAAGGGTTCGAATCCCTTTCTCTCCGCAAAAGAAAACCGATGCAACAAGAGCTGCATCGGTTTTCTTTTTGATGTCAAATTGTGACTATAGACACGAATGCTTCAACCATGGGATGCATCCAAAGGCTTAGTGCACCGCCTTCAAGAAGCTATATTCCTTGCCATATTTCAGGTGCTGCGCCACAAAATCGGAAGGATACTCGACCTTGTAGTCGACCACCTGGCCGTTCTCCACGACAGGCACAATCTCGGGATTGATGAAACCGCCGTAGGGCTTCAGTCCCAAAGCATTGTAGCGGTCTCTGACTTCCTTGTGCAGTTCAGGGTCGACCTTGACGGCGTACTTCTCCACGATGGCCTTGCCTGCGGCATAGTCGCCTTCGCTCTTGATGCGCTGGATCTCAGCCAACAGCTCGCCAAACAAGCCGCGCAAAGCCTCGAAGTCGTTGATAACGAAGTAGGTCTTGCCATTCTCCACCTTCTTCTCAATGACGTTGGCGTCCTTGCCATGCTCATAGCACCACTCCGAGATGAGCTTGCGGTTCTGCATGTGTGCCTCGGTGACGTCCTTGCCCAGCTCCACACGGGCCAGCTGCGACATCATGCCGTTGCGGATATAGGAGCAATACTCAGCCTTATAGGCTTCGGCGTCAGGCATGACGCCCAGCTCCACCATTCTCGGCTCGGCCAGATAGTACAGACCGAAGAGGTCGGCACGGGCTTCCTCAAGCGTCGAGCTGAACTCCTTCAAAGCACCAGGCTGTGTGCCAGGCAACAACTTGCCTGAGCCGTGGCCTAAGCACTCATGCAGGTTGGTATGCACCACATCGGCATCGGAGCCATATTTCTTGCAGAGGTCAACCTCTTCCTGCGTGTAGGCAAACTCCTTGAGGGCGCTCCTCGGGCATTCGTCGGCGGCCTTGTCGTAGGCTTCCATCAGGTTGGTGATGGTCACCGACTTGGAGCCATATTCCTTGCGGATCCAGTCGGCGTTGGGCAGGTTGATGCCAATCGGGGGCGAGGGGAAGCAGTCGCCACCCAGCGTGGTGACGATGATGCTCTTGGCCGACACACCCTTGCACTCCTCTTTCTTGAAGCGCGGGTCAACGGGCGAATGGTCCTCGAACCACTGGGCGTTCTCGCTGATGGTGTTGGAACGCACGGTAGCCTCAAGGTCCTTGAAGTCGACAACGGCTTCCCACGTGGCCTTCATGCCCATCGGGTCGCCATAGTCTTCGATGAAGCCGTTCACGAAGTCGATGTGCGAGACGGAGTCCTGCACCCAAGCGATGTTGTATTCGTCCCAGGTCTTCAGGTCGCCCGTGGTATAATAGTCGATGAGTTTCTGCGTGTAGTTGCGTTGGCTGTCGTTCTCCGCCACCTCGTTGGCCTTCTGCAGCCAGCCGATGATGGCTTGGATGGCCTCGCCATACAGGCCGTCGGCTTTGTAGACGTCCTCATAGATCTTGCCGTCTTCCTTCACCAGCTTTGAGTTGAGTCCGTAACTAATCGGCGTTTCGTCGTTGGGCTTGCGCATCTTGTTGTAGAAGGCTTCCACATCACCCTTACGGATGTCGCCTTCATAGAAGTTCACGGCCGAGTTGACGATGATGTCGTCCTCGCTGCTGCGACGCATCTTGTAGAGTTCCTTGTCGAAGACCACGGGCGTCAGGAAGGCGATGAAGTCGTCGACGGTCTCGCCCTCGTTGAGCGGGAGCAGGTTGGCGTCGCTGCCTTTAATCAAGTCAGCGAAATAGGCCTCGCTGACCTCGGGGAAGAACTTGTCCTCGGCATAGTGGTGATGGATACCGTTGCTGAAGAACACACGCTTGGCGTAGACCACGAAGTTCTGGAAGTCGGCGCTCTCGCGGTCGCCTTGATACGAGTTTAGCACGGCCTCGATGGTCTTGCGGACCACCAGGTTATACTTGAAGTTTTGGTCGGCAAGGATATCACGACCGCACTTGGCCGCCTCGCCGAGATAATAGATGTAACTCTTCTGTTGCAGCGTCAGCTGGTCCCACTCCGGGATCTGGTAACGCATGATCCTCAAGTCGGCAAACTCGTCCACCAGATACTTGAATTCCTCTTTAGGCTGGGGCTGTTCGGCGACTTCCTCCTCTTTCGGGGCGCAGCCCACCAATGCGGCAGCCATTCCAATGCAAATCATCAGTTTTTTCATTTTATCGGTTATCTAAAAGTTTGTTAATCACTTATACAAATCGCCAGGCGTAAAGTAGTCATATGGCGGCATGGTGGTCGGGTCGAGGTTCGTGTAGGTCCCATCCACTTGGATTCTTTCATTGTTATAAATGTAGTGACGGCAGAACCAAAGCAAATCGTCCACCGTCAACGGACCTGCGACAGCGACGCTATGACCATAGTCTTCAAAACGGCGTGCGAAATAGGGATATTGATACTTCACGAAGCGCTTCACAAGAGCATCCGTGCCATAGAAGCCAACATTCATGAAGCTTATACCTTTGTATGACACCAAGTTATCTCTCATGCCATGATACATCATCGTAGGCGCCGGCTCATGATTGCGATATTGAATCTTGCCTTCATGCGAGAAAATGGCTCCAGCGTAACTTACCACTCCTGCCAGACGGAAATCTTCGGGCAGGATATTGGAATTAAGGTAGCCGTTACACAAGGCATAATCGGTCTGCAAGGAAGTGATGGCGCCCGCACTGGAGCCAATCATTACAATGTAGTCCTTGTTGACCTTCAACTCCTTGGCATGCTCGAGCAGATAAGCGATGGCCGAGATGGCATCTTCCGTGGCCATATAAACTGCCTTCTCCAAGGGCTCGGTATTGAATATGCCAAGATTCTTCGCTCCTTTCAGGCCCAAACGGTAGTCGATGGAGGCCACCATAAAGCCTTCTTTGACAAGCTGTTCAAAGTAGGCTTTTTCCCACTTACCGTCACGATGACCACCAATGAAGCCGCCGCCGAAGACATAGACCAAACAGATCGTGCTGTCGTTGACTTGTTCAGGCGTGTAGAAATCCAGATATAGGTTAAGGGTGTCGCGCTCGGCATATTGGTAGGTCTTCATGTCCTGGCCAAAGGCCATCATGCCCGCGACGAGAGCCGTTAAGAGTAAGGTTAGCTTTTTCATTGTTGATGCGATTTATAATACTCCTTAAAGAAATCAGGCAACTGACGCAAGGCGGCCTGTTCGCGCCATTGCTTCCGCACCTCTTGGGCGGGCACGCCAAAGACGGCCTTGCCCGGCTCGATGTTCTTGTCGACAGCAGAGGTGGCCAAGACGACAGCACCGGTGCCGATGACTAGGTCCTTATTGATACACACACGACCCCAGAGGATGACATCGTCCTCAATGCAGGTCACGCCTGCGATGGCGGCATGAGCACCGATGAGGCAGTTATGACCGATGTAGCTGTCGTGACCCACCTGGCAGTGGTTGTCGAGTTTGGTGCCGCTCTCGATGATAGTATCGGAGGTGACACCGCGGTCGATGCTACAAAGGGCGCCGATCTCCACGTCGTCGGCGATGACCACACGGCCAAACGACTCGAACTTTTTGAAGCCTTCGTTGCGGCGCTGGAAATAATAACCGTCCGCTCCGATGACGCTACCCGAATGGATGATGACATTGTCGCCAATGACGCAGTGGTCGTAGATGGTCACGTTGGGGTGGATGAGGCAGTTCTTCCCGATGACGGTGTGATGGCCCACAAAAGACCCAGGCATGATGAGTGTGCCCTCCCCTATCTCAGCCGAGTCGCTGATGGGTTGCGTCTGCGGCTCGAAGGGGCGGAAATGACGCATAATGCGCAAGAAGGCATCAAACGGGTCGGAATGCAACAGCAGGGCCTTGCCCTCTGGACAGACCACTTCCTTGTTGATAAGGATCACCGTTGCGGCCGAGTTGAGGGCCTTGGCATAGTATTTCGGGTGGTCGACAAAGGTGATGTCGCCTGCCTCCACCTTGTGGATTTCGTTCAGGCCAGTGATGGGGAAGTTGGCGGGGCCAACGTATTTGGCTCCAATGAGTTCCGCTATAGTTTTCAGTGTAGTCTTCTTTATTTTCATCGAAATGGTTTTATGAAATGATTTCGCAAAAATACAAAAAAAGCGCAAAGTCAATTGACTCTGCGCTTTTTTATTAGGGTGTTGACTTAGGCCTTCACACGTTCGCAGTACTCGCCCGTGCGGGTGTCGACGCGGATCATGTCGTCGGTGTTGATGAACAACGGCACGCGAACCATGGCACCGGTTTCGACGGTGGCTTCCTTCAGAGCGTTGGTGGCAGTGTTGCCCTTCTCACCAGGCTCGGTGTAGGTCACCTGCAGCACGGTCTTCACCGGCATTTCGGCGAAGAGGATGGTCTCGGTGCTGGCGTCGACGACGACGTCAACGATATCGTTTTCCTTCATGAACTTCACGCCAGTGATGTTCTCACCTGCGATCGGGATCTGTTCGTAGGTCTCGGTGTGCATGAAGATATAGTCCTCAGCTTCCTTGTAGAGGTACTGATAGGGACGGTGCTCAACGCGGACATCCTCCAGCTTCACGCCGATGTCGAAACGCTTTTCAAGCACGTTGCCGCTCAACACGTCCTTCAGTTTGATACGCATGATAGTGTTGCCCTTACCAGGCTTAACATGTTGGAAGTCAATGCAGAAATAAATCTTTCCATCCAGACGGACGGCGCTTCCAATCTTAACATCTTGACTTAACATAGTTCGTTCGTTTTTATAGATTTAATACTCCAAATTTCAGATTTTGAGGGTGCAAAGATATAAAAAAATATTTTTACTCGCACTGTACGACAAAAAAACGTAATTTTACCGCAAATTTCTAATCTATATCATTATGAGAAAAACCAAACTTTTCCTGTTAGCCATGATTACCTGTTCAATCGTATCGTGCAACACACAAAAACCTGAGACAGAGCCGAAAGGCAAAGACAAAATCGGACCCACTGAGGTCACCCTGCAGTCGGACATCATGACGCCCGAAGTGCTGTGGAGCATGGGCCGCATCGGTGAATACAGCCTCTCGCCCGACCACTCGCAAATAGTCTACAACGTCACCTACTACAGCGTGCCTGAAAACCGCAGCGGCTCCACCTTGTATATAATGAATGCCGACGGCACCAACAACCGTGTCCTTTCTAACTCTAACCAAAGCGAATACAGCCCGCAATGGCGCCCCGACGGCAAGAAGATCGGCTTCCTCTGCCCTAACGGCGACGGCGTGATACAACTTTGGGAAATCAACCCCGACGGCACTGGCCGCCAGTGCGTCTCCAACGAAGCCGACGACATCAACGGCTTCCTTTATTCGCCCGACTGTGCCCAGGTGCTGTTCACCAAGGAAGTGAAGCTGAAAGAGACCGTGGCCGACATCTATCCCGACCTCGACAAGTCGTCAGGCCGCATCAACAACGACCTGATGTACCGCCACTGGGACCAATGGGTCGACACCTACGGCCACCTCTTCGTGGGCAACTTCAGCAGTGGTAAGATTGAGAATGCCTTCGACGCCATGAAGGGCGAGCAATGGGAGGCCCCCGTACGTCCCTTCGGCGGCATGGAACAAGTGCAATGGCTGCCCGACGGACAGAGCTTCGTCTACTGCTGCCGCAAGAAGATCGGCAAGGACTACGCCCTCTCCACCAACACCGACATCTACCAGTACATCATCCAAAGCGGCGAGTGCAAGAACCTCACCGAAGGCATGATGGGCTACGACCTCAACCCTGTCATCTCACCTGACGGCAAATACATGGCCTGGGAGAGCATGGAACGCGATGGCTACGAGAGCGACAAACAACGCCTCTTCGTGATGAACCTTGAAACGGGCGAAAAGACCGACTACTCGGCCAAGTTCGACCAATGCTGCACGGGCTTCAGCTGGGCCGACGACAGCAAAACGCTCTATTTCATCAGCGACGCCTACGCCACCGACCAACTCTACGCCCTCACCCTCGAGAATGGTGAGATCAAGAAACTGACGGAAGGCGTGCACAACTACATCTCAGTGCAATACAACGGCGACAAGCTGATTGCAGGTCGTCAGTCGATGAGCCACCAGACGGAGCTCTTCAGCGTTGACCCCGCCACGGGCGAGGCCAAGCAGATTACCACCGTCAACGACAAGATCTTTGCTCAACTCACCATGGGTAAAGTGGAAGAACGCTGGGTGAAGACCACCGACGGCAAGGACATGCTCGTTTGGGTCATCTACCCGCCTCATTTCGATGCCAACAAGCAATACCCTGCCCTGCTCTACTGCGAGGGCGGACCGCAAAGCACCGTGAGCCAGTTCTGGAGCTACCGCTGGAACTTCCAGATGATGGCCGCCAACGACTACATCATCGTCGCCCCCAACCGTCGCGGCCTGCCCGGCTTCGGTCAGGAATGGCTTGAGGAAATCAGCGGCGACTACGGCGGACAGTGCATGAAGGACTACCTCAGTGCCATCGACGAGCTGGCCAAGGAGCCTTTCATCGACGAGAACCGCCTCGGTGCCGTGGGTGCCAGCTTCGGCGGCTTCAGTGTGTACTGGCTGGCCGGTCATCACGACGGCCGTTTCAAGGCCCTCATCGCCCACGATGGTATGTTCAACTTAGAGGCCCAATACCTCGAGACCGAAGAGATGTGGTTCGTCAACTGGGACCTCGGCGGCCCCTTCTGGGATTGGAACAACCCCACCGTACGTAAGACCTACGCCAATTCGCCCCACCTCTTCGTCGACAAATGGACCGCACCCATCCTCGTCATCCACGGCGGCTTGGACTACCGCATCTGCTTCACGCAGGGCATGCAGGCCTACAACGCCGCCATCTTGCGCGGCCTTGATGCCGAATTCCTCTATTTCCCCGACGAGAACCACTGGGTTTTGAAACCGCAGAATGGCGTGTTGTGGCAACGCAGGTTCTATAATTGGTTGGATAAATACTTGAAATGAAAACCTGAAATAATCTCGGTTTCCCGAATGTTGAGACGTGGCCTGCCACGTCTCAACTATTTTTTCTCATCCAACAATTGTGGCATAGGCTGTTGCGCCGGAAGATGCTTTATCCATTCTTCTGTATTAACCATATTTGGCTTTCTTCGCACATCCCTCTTCCCTTTTCTATGCAGAACAATTTCCGTATTAGGATACCATCCCAGTATCTTATCTTTTTCCTCATCAGAAATCTTACCTTCTACATACAAGTATTTGATTTTCTTTGTTTTCATCCATTCTGGAAAGACGACTTCATCGTCAAAATACAGCGTTAAGGAAGGTATAGAATCCAGTTTATTCAATACGGCTGGCACTTCCTTGACCTTCATCTCCAACCCAGAATAGGACATTTGTTTTTTCACATTCTCAACAACAAACGAATCGTCTTGCTTTTTCACCATCCATCCGATTTTTGGCGTCAGAGCAAAACTCTCACGATTTTGTTCAAGGCCAAAGAAACCTCCCCATAATTCAATCATCGTTTCCACTTTCGATCCATCTTCTAAAACTTCGATGAAGCGCACATCAGCTTTCGATATCTCATCGGGCAGATTGGAATCACGGGTCAAAGTCCTCAAATTGAAGCGTTTGCCGTCCTTGTCATAAGGGAAAAACTTCACAATCCAGCCGTCGATGATATTGGGTGCGCCATATTCCTTCTGCGTGTGCCACTTGAACATCTTCCGCCAAAACTTAACATCCTTCTTCCCTTTCGAAGCATCAATAAACTTTTTCAGAATGGGTCGCAAATCATCAATCCACCAGGCCAAATCATAAGAGCGCAACTGCATTGTCTTATCATACACCTTTTGCCAGTCTTCGGGCGTTCCCAACAAAGTCACTTCGGGAATGCCACAAACAGCATACACAAGCACAAACTCAAAATAAGCCTTCGTGGTCTCCATCAAGGTGATTTCGGAAGCGATTTGCTCATACTGGGTCGTGGTCGAAAAGTCGGCAATCATCGTCTCGGCAATCGTCCCTTTGGTGTTTTCACGAATCTCTTCTGCAAACCGTGGAATCAGCACATCCCATTGTGCCGAATCAAGCGGCTTTTCGCTCTCTACCACCAGCGACATTTTGCCCGAGAAATCAACCATTTTGTCACGATACTTTTCTGGATTTGCATTGATATGGTGCGAAAAACCTTGAGCAATCAGCATCCAAACCATATCTGGCGAAAGCACGAACGGGCGATGATTGGCGTAGGCCTCGTACATCCCGTAGAAAAAAGAATGGAAACCATAACTAACGAGTCTTTCGGCATCTACATTAACAGACAAAACATTGTAATCGTATGTAGTCTTCATTCTGTCCATCATAGAAAGATAAAGTTGCGCGTCCTCGAGAACCAAATCCTCGGCAATCTCATTCGTTGAACTAACAGGCAACAATTCTTTCGGTTTCGAGAGTTTTTCTATTTCGATGATAACCTGCGCCGACACAGCAATGGAAGTGGCCAGCAACGACAGCGTCAACAGAAAGCGTAGATGTCTTTTCATGGCATTTTATATTTGTTTAACGCTACAAATATAATATAAAAACGGAATTTTTACCGTTTCGAATAAAAGTATTTCGTTTAAGCGAATATCATCCCATCTTCTGCCTCACCACCTCAAAACAAACCACCCCAGTGGCCACCGAGACATTCAAGGAATCGATGTCACCAGGCATGGGAATCATCAGATGGTCATCAAGACGCTTGAGGTAGGCGGGGCTGATACCGTCCTCTTCCGAGCCCATCATCACACAGAGCGGGCCTGTGAGGTCAGATTTCCAAAGGCTGTCGTGCGCTTTCTCGGTGAAGCCTACTACTCGCAGGCCGCTGGCCTTCAAGAAGTCGATGGCGTCTTTCATATTCTCCACACGGCACACGTTGATCAAAGACAAGGCTCCAGCCGAGGTCTTCATGGCATCGCCATTGATGGAAGCAGAGCCATGGTTGGGGATGACGATGGCATCCACACCGGCGGCGTAGGCCGTGCGGGCGATGGCACCGAAATTGCGCACGTCGGTCACGCGGTCGAGCATCAGCACAAAGGGGTCACGGCCATCCTCGAAGACCATTTGCACCACCTTTTCAAGGGGTTGGTATTCGATCGGGCAGATGAAGGCCACCACGCCTTGGTGGTTCTTACGCGTCAGGCGGTTCATCTTCTCGATGGGCACAAACTGCACGGGGACTCCATTGGCACGGCAGGTGTTGGCAATCTCCGCAATCTCGGGCGAGCGCACACCGCCTTGGATGTACACCTTCTCAATCTCCTTCTGCGAACGGATCAGCTCCAGCACGGGATGGATACCAAACACCATATTATTCTTATAGTTGTCTTCCATAGCTTCATATTTTGCGGCAAAAATACAGCTTTTTCCAACATTTTTGCTAATTTTGCATCATCAATACCATATCACTATGAAAACCCTCAAATCCCTCAAGCTCATCATCGTCATGGCGATCGCCTTCACGGCGCTGTCGCTGAACGCGCAGACCACACCTCCCGAGCCCATCAGCGGCTGGGCACTGGTGAAGGACTACATCAACCAAAACCTCGTCTATCCAGGCTCCTATCTCCGCCAAGGCATCAGCGGCAAGGTCGTCGTCGGCCTCCATGTCGACAAGGACGGCAACGCCAGCAACTATAAGGTAAAGTCCACCTTCAGCAAAGACGCCGCACAAGAGGCCATCAGGCTGGTGAAGACCATCCTTTGGAATCCAGGTCTGATCAACGGGCTACCTGGCGAATACGACACGGAATATGAAGTCGAGTTCAACGCCAAACGCTACAAGCGCCATTGGAAACACAACGAGCGCCTCACCGCGCCCTTAGCGCTGGAAGCCGACACCACCAATAAAATCTATGACTATAAGCAATTGGAAGAGGTTGCCAAGCCCTATTTCGCCGACGGCAGCAACATGGGCAAATACATCGCCACCAACTTAAAGTTTCCTGCCGAGGCCAAGGAACGCGAGATCCAAGGCACGGTGCGTCTCAACTTCGTGGTCGAGAAAGACGGCAGCGTGTCGAACATCGTCATCCTCAACTCGGTGGGCGGCGGCTGCGACAACGAAGCCGTACGACTGCTTCAAAACACGATATGGATCCCTGCCGAGAAGAATGGGAAATATGTGCGCAGCAACGGCATGCAGGACATCACGTTCAGCATCGGAGCGCATAATTTCCAAGACGGGAATAGTTATTAGTTGAGAGTTTAGAGTTTAGAGTTTAGAGTTTTAACCTTTTAATGATCAATATGATGAAGAAAATTTTACTTACTGTGATGGCATTGTCTCTCGCCATCATCACCTTCGCACAAGACGAGCAGCCTCAGGGCTGGAGCCACAAAGGCAACATCGGCCTCAACTTCGGCCAAAGCTCCTACACCAACTGGGCGGCTGGCGGCCAGAACTCCATCAACTGGCAAGGCCTTTTTAATTATGGCATCTTCTACCTTAAGGACAACTTCAAGTGGGACAACACCCTCACCACCAGTTTGGGCTATAGCTATTTCAACTTCAAGCAGAAACCCATCAAGACCGACGACAAGATCGAGTTCACCTCGTTGGCCGGCCTGAAGGCCTCGGAGCATCTCAACTATGCCGCTGAGCTGGCCTTCCGCTCGCAGTTTGCCTATGGATTCGACTACACCAAGGACTCCACACAGTACATCTCCAAGTTCCTTGCCCCGGCTTACATCAGCTTGGGTCTCGGTGTGGAATGGGTGCCCAACCCCCACTTCTCACTCTATTTCTCACCCATCACGGGTCGTGTGACCATCGTCAACGATGACTACCTGGCCTCCATCGGCGCCTTCGGCGTCAACTCGTTGGATGCCAACGACACCACCCAACACGCCAAGAACGCCAAGGTGCGCTACGAGTTTGGTGCTCGCGCCGTGGCCAAGTTCCAATATCCCCTCGCCAAGAACATTGACTTCAACTCGAAGCTGGAGCTCTTCTCCAACTACCTCAACCACCCCGAGCGCATCGACGTCGATTGGCAGAACATGCTCGTCCTGAAAGTGAACGACTGGCTCAACTGCAATGTCGCCACCCACCTCATCTACGACTATGACATCCCGTTCTATGGCGAAGACGGACTGAAAATCGAAGGCTCCAAGGTCCAGTTCAAGGAAGTGCTGGCCATCGGATTTATGGTGAACCTGAAGTGAAAAAAGTAGGCATTCTTTCGGATACGCACTGCACCCTCATACCGCAACTCTTCCATTTCTTCAAGGACGTCGACGAGTTGTGGCATGCGGGCGACATCGGCAGCATCGAGACGGCCGATGCCTTGGCCGCCTTCAAGCCGTTGCGCGCCGTGCATGGCAACATCGACGACCATATCGTCAGGATGCAGTATCCCGAAAGCCTGTTCTTCCATGTCGAAGACGTGAATGTCTATATGACCCACATAGGCGGCTATCCTGGCCACTACATGCCTGAGGTGAAGCACATCTTGCAACAAAAGAAGCCCGACCTTTATATTTGCGGCCATTCGCATATCCTAAAGGTCATCTACGACAAGCAGCTGAACCTGCTCCACGTCAACCCAGGGGCGGCCGGCCAGTCGGGCTTCCACAAGCAAATCACCTTCATCAGGATGGCCATCGACGGGAAGACCTTCAAGGACATGGAGATCTTCCAAATCGACCGCCACAAGGTCATCTGAAACGACGAAAGCCGACCCCGCAACGGAGTCGGCTTTCGTTTTTCTTGTTCTCTTCCCTATCAACGGATACGGTCGGTGGCGCGCACCTTCTTGATATCCCTCCTTAGGCCTGAAGCGGCAGCGACGCTCAGCAACAGGGCAGCCAAGGGCAGGAAAGCACCCACCTTATAGGTCGGCTCGGCACCTATGGGATGGCCAATCACACGAATGTAGTAGGTAAATACCACAGCAATCCAGGCCACGATGACCACGATGTTGATGCGAGCAATCTTGTGCAGCTTCACGAATTGCGCCAGCTTCACGGCACGGAAGAGACTCATGGCCAGATAGCCGCTGAGCAACATGGCCGTGACAGTCAAGATGAGCACCGGAAGGCTAAAGGCCGTCTTGAACGGCGAGACGCCGTCGGGCATGGTGGACTCAACGCCATAGACATTGAAACGCAAGATGTTCAACTCCCCAAAATACTCTGCCAAAGGCATGAAAAACAGCAATGCAAACAGCAAAGCTGAAAGGAAAAAGAAAATAGATTGCAGTCTTTGTGACATAATAAAACGATTTAATTAGGGCGCAAAAATACGGTTTTTTGCCGAAAAAATTGCCATTTCGAAAAAAAGCCTTATCTTTGCAGCGCTTTTGAAGGTCACAACCGTCTTATCCGACCTAACAAAACCGTTCCCTAAGAAATAATGAATCAAGATTATCATTCCATTCGGAATATGTAAATCCCTATTTTATGTATAACATTTTTGAACTACAAGAGAAGTCGTTGGACGACCTCAAGATGATTGCCACCGAGCTTGGCATCGACGACGAGAACAGAGACCGTACTCAGCTCATTTACGACATCATCGACCACCAGGTGGATCATCCCGACATCAAGAAACCATCTCAACCTAAAAAACAGAAACAAAAGAAGAACGACAAGCCGGAGCCCAAGAAACAAGCCCCTGAAGCACCGGTGAGTGTTGAAAAGATAAACGAGAAGGCACCCCAAGCCGAAACGCCAGCTACCGAAGCCAAAGAGCCAGCCAAAGACGGCGAGGCCCAAGGCAAACGCGGCAAGCGTCCGCGCATCAGCAAGAGCGCCGAGGCCAACGTCAGCGAATGGCAGCGCCAAAATGCGCCCCAGCTGATGGAGACGCCCGTGACCAAGCCCGAGCCTGCCACCGAGCCCATTGTCAGCGAGCCAGCCAAAGCGGAAGAGGCTCCCGCCGAGCCAAAACCCGCCCGCGAGAAGAAGGAAAGACAGAAACGCAAACGCACACACGACAACGCTGAAGCCACTCCCACTGAGGCCAACAAAACCGACGACACCATCAAGGCCGAAGAGCCTATGGTCGCCGAAGAGCCCAAGCCAGAGCGCCAAGAGCGTCATGAACGCAACGAGCGCAACGAGCGCAACGAGCAGCGTCCGCGCCGCGACGACCTGCTGAGCCAGTTCGACGCTTGCGTGAAGGCCGAGGGCGTGCTCGAAGTCATGCCCGAAGGCTTCGGATTCCTGCGTTCATCAGACTACAACTACCTGCCCTCGCCCGACGACATCTACGTCTCGCAGTCGCAGATCAAGCTGATGGGCCTGAAGACCGGCGACACCGTCCTCGGGGTCATCCGTCCGCCCAAGGCTGGCGAGAAGTTCTTCCCCTTGGTGAAGGTCGACCTCATCAACGGCCGCAAGCCCGAGGAAGTGCGCGACCGCATCCCCTTCGACTATCTCACGCCGCTCTTCCCCAACGAGAAGTTCAACATCACGGGGCACAAGGGCTGCACCATCTCGACACGCATCATGGACCTCTTCGCCCCTATCGGCAAGGGACAGCGTGGCCTCATCGTGGCACAGCCCAAGACCGGTAAGACCGTCCTGTTGAAAGACGTGGCCAACGCCATCGCCGCCAACCACCCCGAGGTCTACCTCATCATCCTGCTCATCGACGAGCGTCCCGAGGAGGTGACCGACATGCAGCGTAGCGTCAACGCCGAAGTCGTGGCCTCCACCTTCGACGAGCCAGCCTCGAAACACGTGCAGATCGCCAACATCGTCCTCGAGAAGGCCAAGCGTCTCACCGAATGCGGCCACGACGTGGTCATCCTGCTCGACTCCATCACGCGTCTGGCCCGTGCCTACAACACCGTTTCGCCCGCCTCGGGCAAGGTGCTCACCGGCGGTGTTGAAGCCAACGCCCTACAGAAGCCCAAGCGCTTCTTCGGCGCAGCCCGTAAAATCGAGAACGGCGGTTCGCTGACCATCCTCGCCACCGCCCTCATCGACACCGGCTCCAAGATGGACGAGGTCATCTTCGAGGAGTTCAAGGGCACCGGCAACATGGAGTTGCAACTCGACCGCCGTCTGTCGAACAAGCGCATCTTCCCGTCGATCGACATCGTGGCCTCGGGCACGCGCCGCGACGACCTGTTGGTCGACGAGCGCACCCTGGCTCGTGTGTGGGCCTTGCGCAATCACTTCTCCGACATGACCCCCGTCGAAGCCATGGAATTCCTCAAGGACCGTGTGGCCAAGACCATCAACAACGAAGAATTCTTGATGAGTTTGGACAAATAAGCAATGAAACTGAAAAAGTGGTGCGGTTTTTGCAGCACCACTTTTTCGTTTTTACCATTAGCAATGAAAAAAGTACTTTTCCTCATCACGACGATACTGATTGCCATGCAGTTGCAGGCCCAGGACGTCAGCCTGCTCAACCGCATCAAAGCCACCAACAGCAAAGTCAAGTCATTCGAGGCCGACCTGTCGAACACCCTTGTCAAGCCGAAGAAGACCACCTCACAGAAAGGCAAGCTCTATTTCGTCTCGCCCAAGGAATTTGCAGCCCTTTTCTCCGAAGACAGCTATATGATCGTCAACCAGAGCAAGATCAAGATGGACATGGGGCTATTTCATGGCACCTTCAAGCTGAAGGACGGCGGCATGATGCAGTCGTTGAGCAACATCTTCCTCTATGGTTTCCAGGGGCGCATCCAGGAGCTTGCCGACGAGAACGACTACAGCCTGACGACGAAGACCGAGGGAAACTATCACGTGGTGACCGGAACAAACAACAAAAAGAGCCTGTTAGGCATTGGCTACAAGCAGGTCATCTTCAAGTATTCGGCTAGCGACCTGCTCATCAAGGAAATCAGGTTGATCGACTATGGCGGTTCCGAGGACACCTATACGGTCTCTAACGTGAAGTACGATATCCCCGTAGACAAAAAGACCTTCCAGTTTTGACATTCTTTTCATACCTTTGCAGGCATGAAAGCCAAGTTTCTCATCATAGGATACTTGTTGTTGGCCATAGCCTCTTGCACTTCAAAGGTGAAAGTCGTTGAGTCTGTCGAAACGCCGTCATCAGAACTGTGCGCCATCGACAGCCTGATGTGGCGGCAGCCCGACAGTGCTTTGGCGCAGCTGCAGCGGTTTGTGGCAAGCCCAGCGGCCGACAGCCTCGATGTTTTTAATGGGCATTACTGCCAGCTGCTGATCTCGGAATTGCTTTATAAAAACGACTGGGGACAAAGCAACCGCGAGGAACTGCTTCAAGCTGTGGCCTATTTCGACAGCCTCGTGCGGCTGACTCCCCCTTTGCAAAGGGGGCTGGGGGAATTAAAAAACACACCTACCAACCAAAACGACAACCTCGTCTTCCTTGCCGCCCGCGCACATTATATTAATGGTGTGGGGTATTACGAGCACGATAGCGTGGTGGAGGCCTGCAAGGAATACCTGAAGGCATTGGAGGTGATGGAGGAGCATTTTGAGGAAAAGGAGCTGGTAGAAGAAAAAGCAAAGTTTATTGCTTTGACATACACGCATTTAACGGGACTGTTTTCCGACATGTATTTACATGAACAAGCCATCTTTTTCGGCAAACTATCTTTACACTATTTTTACAAATACGGAGCCTTTCCTCAACATATTGCATGGTCTTTTGATGAAATCGGATTACATTTTGATATTTTGCATAATTATGATAGCGCCGAGTACTATTATAAAGAAGGAGTGATGGTTTTGTCTGACACAAATAGTTTGTCATATAGAGACATTATGGCACATCTAGCTTTTTTATCTTATAAAAAGGGAAATGACATATAAGGGGATAAAAACCAAAAATACAAAAACAAAAACAAAAAACGCTGATTTTGCGGCACTTACGGAAGTGCGATAAAAAACGAAAAGTACAATTTGCGCGAACTTGCTATAATTTTGCTATAACTGGATGTGCGTTGGATTATAACCAAATGTAACCAGTTGCACCCCACAGCGGCCAAAAGCCGCTTTTTTCGTGCCAAAAATGCCCAGAAACACCACAAAAACAATGGTTTTAGGCCATTTTGCCGATGCCAGCAAAATGATACCTGAAACGCCCTTTAACCACCCATTAACGACCATTGAAACGGCCTGCCGGAACACCCTCCCGACAGGCCGTCGTTTTTGCCCGTTTTTGAGGCTAAAACGCGGAGTTAGAGCGAAAGTAGAGCAAAAAGTAGAGCAATTTCGACCACATTAATACACCCTTGACGGACAAAAAAAAGCCAAAAACGGCACTTTTGCCCGAATTACCCTCCCCGATATTCCATAATTGCGCGGGGGATGCTTCCAACACAGAAACAACCCAACAAACTGAAAAACAACAAAATAAACGAAAAACACGCGGAAAAACCGTTTTTCTTGAAAACAGCACCTTATAATATACACTGCCCACCCCTGACAACTGTCATTCTTGGCGGCCAATTTAGCCCGCTGCGGCCTCGACTTCGGTACCACCAGTATTGCCCCCCGCCATGAGTGCCTCGACCTTCTCTTCCAGAAGGCCGATGATCTTCTGCTGGTCGGCCACTTTTTCACGCAACAGACGGACAACCTCGTCGCGATCCGGCGGAGGAGCCTCGTTCATCACGCCGGGTGTCCGATACATGGATCCTTCCCCGGTGAGCAACCAATTCATGTCAAGAATCGGATAATTTTCCGCTATTTTCACAAGCCACTTGGACTGAATATCGGTATTATTTCGGATACTTTTCCGTATTACACCATCAGAAGCTGATATTTTTCGCTCAAATTCTATTGTTGTAAGTCCTTGACTTTTAATAAATTCATTTAATCTTTCTATCATATCTCAAAAAATTTCGGAAACAAATCCGTTTTTCGCATTGTCAATCGGAAAATTATCCGTAATATTGCAGCGTCTTTCAATTTGAAAGAGGCGACAAATATACAGAAAAAATGAAAATGATAAAGATTGAACACGGAGGCAGAAAACAAATCATGGCCGCACTGGGTGTTACCTATCCGACTGTGAGGGCTGCTCTGAACTATGAGTGCGACACCGACATCTGCCGCAAGATCCGCACCTACGCCATCCGCTCCCTGAAGGGAAAAGTCTTGGAATACTAACCACTAAACAAATAAGGAGAGAAGAAAATGAGACACAACCTGACTTACACTATCGACAGAATCGAGGCCTGCATCTTCGCGGTGCTGGCCGCACTGTGCATCTACGGCGCAATCGCCAAGGGCGCATGGTGGCACATCGGAACGGCGGTCATCTGCGCGACCATAACGGCGGCACTCTGGAAGGACGCCATCTGCGACGAGAACGAAACGGATTTGGAATAATCACCTAATCACCTAAAAACTAAACAAAATGATCAACATCAACACTGAACTGGCGTCGCTGAACGCCGAAAGAAGAGCCATCAGGCTTGACTATGAAAGCCGCGAGAAAGCGGTAAAGGCAAAACACATGGCCGAAATGAATGCGGACATCGAACAGATCCGCGCCGAAAAGAACCGCAAGATTGGCGCGACCTACCGCAAGCAGGACGAACTGGTGGCGCAATACCGCAAGGAGAAGCGCGAGTTTTACGAGGCAATGAACGAGGCGGTGCCGTGCATCACAGAAGAGAGATAAACCATCCAACCATCCCCAGTATTAAGAGGCTGGGGTGGCAGCGCGGTGCATGGGCGATGGAATGCCGACTCCTACCGGCAGACCTGACGGGGTTCGAGTCCCTGGCCGCGCGCAGAACTGAACAACTTAAAACGAATACACCATGAACACCAACGAAACAAAACAGAAGGATGCTACTGCTACCGGCCTTCCTCGGCCTCAAGCATCAGGTCGTGTATTCTCTTCAGATGAAGAGATGCTTCATTATCGTACTGTGATTGCGCCCAGGCTGGCGGAATATGAAAAGCGATTCGCTTCTCTAGCTCTTCGCCCCAGCAGTCGTAGAAGTGGGCTTTCAGAGCTTGCACGAATGATGGGTCGGACTTTTCGAGTGTGGCGACAGCGCCGAAAAGCACTTGCCGAAGGATGTCGACCTGAGCCTCGAGAGCTAGGCAGCTGGTATAAAGAGAGACAAAGTTCTCTCGGGTGAATTCCATTTTGTCCATAACCAAAGAATTGAAATAAGGCCACAAAATTAGGCAAAACCAACTGAAAAACAATACACCATGTACCAATACGTAAACGGAAACCTGGCCATAAGCGTGAACGACTGGATGGAGGCCGGACTGACCTACGACCAGTTCAGGCACGACAGCAAAGGGGGCTTTCTTGAGATTGCCAACCGCAGCACCAACGGCAACACGCTTATCTGGGTGAGCAGCATAAAACGACCTGACAGGATGAGAGCCATTGAAGCGGCACTGGGGAAGGCGCACGTGGAGCAGTCGGACATCTACGAGGTGACGGTGAACACGGAGGCGCGGGCCTACTACAGCCAATACGCGAAGCCGGACGGGACACGGCTTGACAACGAGACCGTGGAACGCCTGACGATGAAGGCGAGCCTCTTTGACGCGATGCGCCGGGGCATGGAACGCCAGCAGGCGGCCAAGGCACGGGCGGGAAAGAAACTGAACAAGGGCGAATGGCTGAAGGACATGCTGGCTTGGCAGACGCGCCAGTGCCTGAACACGGACGGCGCGGCCTACGGAGTGCGTCCCTACACCAACACCCGCAGCCTTGAAAGGGCGTTTAAGGCGTATTTATACGACGGTTTCGATGCGTTGCTGAGCGGCAACCTGGGCGGCGACAATGCACGTAAGGTGAGCCGCAAGGTGGAGAACCTGATACTGGCCCTTTGGCGCACGAACGACAAGCCTTTTGTCGCCCGTGTGCATGAACTATACAACGAATTTATCAGCGGGACGCGGGAACTGTTTGACACCGAGACCGGCGAAGCCTACGACCCGAAGGAAACGGACGCGGAGGGCAAGCCCATCTTCATGGAGTTGAGCCAAGCCACCATCTGGAACTACCTGAAGGACGTGGTGAACACGACGGCGGTGTATGCCGACCGCAACGGCCACTTCGACTACCAGAACGCCCTGCGCCCGAAGCACCACCGCAAGGTGGGCCAATACTCGCTCTCGAAGATCTCGATGGACGACGTGGCCCTGAGCCGCAAGGCGAAGGTGGCCGGGAAGGACGTGTGGGTTTACAAGTATATCGCCGTGGACGTGGTGAGCGGCTACTATTTCCGCCCTGCCTACATCATCGGCAAGCCGACGGAGCGGACGGTTTACGAGAGCATGAGGAACGTGTTCTGCGAATTGTGGAGCCTTGGGCTGCCGATGCCCGCCGAACTGGAGGTTGAGCACCACCTGATGAGCAACATCCCGTGGCTTCAGGATGCCTTCAGCTTCGTGCGCTTCTGCCAAAGCCCGACGGAGAAACGCGCCGAGCACAACATCCGCTCCTTGAAGTGGGGCACGGCAAAGGACATGGGCCACACCCGTGGCCGCTGGTACGCCAAGCACGAGGCCTACCGCGCCGTGCGCAACAAGGTGGATGGCGACTACGTGGAACCGGCCTTCGACCCGATGCAGATCATCGCCGACGACCTTGCCGACATCGAGCGGCACAACAACGAACTGCACCCGCGCCAGAAGACCTATCCGGGCATGACCCGCAGGGACGTGCTGATGAAGCAAGTGAACCCCGACCTGAAGCCGATGGACATGGCCTATCTGATGCAGTGGATTGGCAACATGACCGAGACGAGCATCCGCAACAACGACTGGGTGCAGGTGGACAATGCGGGCTTCGAGTTGAAGGACTTCGGGAGCCTGAACCGCCTGAAGCCGAACAACTACCGGGTGACGGCCTACTGGCTGCCGGGAGCGGACGAGCGGGTTGAGACGGTCTATCTGTATCAGGACGGCGTGTATATCGGCGAGGCCGAGAACCGCGAGAAATGGGCCTACAACGAGTGCGAGGCCGAGCGGACGGATGCCGACAACGCCGCCATGCTGCACCAGCAGAAGCGCGTGGCGAAGTTCGACAAGTGGGTGAAGGAACGCAGGGCGGAACTCCCCAAGGTGGGCCACATGGACGCGGAACTGGCCGAGGCCATCGGCACAACACCCTTGGAGGTTGTCCCGGAAGTGAACGAGCAGCCGCTGGGCTACGAGGAGGACGAATGGAACGCCGAGGACTACGCGGCCTTGGCGATAAGCAGACTATAAACCAACTAAAACAATACACCAATGATGAATCAAGAAATGAAAAAGAGAGTGCTGGCGGCCTTGGCCGAGGCACGACAGAACTTCGCGGGAAGCGACGCGAAGTTTGCAGTGAGTTTGGGAATCAACTCGGCACAGTACAGCCGTATCAAGAACGGCGAGACGGAGCGCGTATTGAGCGACCAGAACTGGATCAGCCTGGCCCGTCACCTGGGCGTGAACCTGACCAACGCCCCGGAATGGAAAACGGCGGCCACGCCCGTGTTCCAGTTCATCACGGCACAACTGGACCTGTGCCAAAGCGCATCGATGAGCGCGATGCTGTGCGACCTGAGCGACATCGGCAAGACCTACACGGCGCAGCACTACGCCAAGACACACAAGAACGCGGTCTATATCGACTGCTCGCAGGTGAAGAGCAAAACGAGACTTGTCAGAACGATAGCCAAATCATTCGGGGTGGGCAGCACGGGACGCTTGACCGATGTCTATGAGGATTTGGTGTATTACCTCAAGACGCTGCCCAACCCCTTGATTATACTCGACGAGGCTGGCGACCTGAACTATGAGGCCTTCCTTGAAATCAAGGCCCTTTGGAACGCCACGGACGGCATGTGCGGCTGGTATATGATGGGAGCCGACGGCCTGAAGGCGAAGGTGCAGCGGGCCATTGACAACCGCAAGGTGGGCTATACGGAGCTGTTCAGCCGCTTCGGGAAACGCTACCTGACTGTTGTCCCGATGGAGGCCGAGGAGCGGACAAAGATGACGCAGGCCACGGCCATGATGATCATCAAGGCCAACTGCAAGGAAGGCACCGACGCGGGCGCGATACTGCGCCGCACGATGGGCGAGGACGGCATGCCGAGCCTGCGCCGCATACACAAGGAACTGATGAAAGAGGCATGACCATGAAAAGGGCGTACAGCGTGAGCAACATACTGACGGCAAAGTTCAAGACACTGCCCTTCACGGGGCAGTGGCACGATGCCGTTGGCGACCCGGAACTGACGGGAACGTGGGTTATCTACGGCCCGCCCAAGCACGGAAAGACCTCGTTTGCCATGATGCTGGCCAAATACCTGACGGAGTTCCACCGCGTGGCCTACGACAGCGTGGAGGAAGGCAAGAGCCGGACGATACAGCTTACGCTGGAGCGGACGGGGATGATGGACTGCGGCGGGAAGTTCGTGCTGCTTGACAAGGAGAGCGTGGACGACCTGAAGGAACGCCTCGACAAGCACAAAAGCCCCGATGTGGTGGTGATTGACTCGGTGCAGTTCATGGAGATGAAGTTCACGGAGTACAAGGAGCTGAAGGCACGGTACCCGCACAAGCTGTTCATCTATGTGAGCCATGTGCAGGGCAACCTGCCGGAAGGCCATGTGGCGCGGCGCATCTGGAGAGACGCAAACGTGGCGTGGCGCGTGGAGGGCTTCAGGGCCTTCCCCGTGAGCCGCTACGGAGGCGGACAGCATATCGACATCGACACGACAAAGGCAACAGAATATCACGGAATAGGACTATGAAAAACAAGAAACAACTTATCAGGGAGTTCCACATTCTTCTGCACCGGCTGGGCATCAGCGACATCGGCAAGGAGGGCATCCTTGCGGGCTATGGTGTGGACAGCAGCACGGAACTGGACGAGGCTGCACTGACAGAGATATGCGACCGGCTCCACGAGGAAGCGAGGGCGCGAGGAATGGAACCAGAGGCCAAAAACAGCCCCACAGAGGCCGAGAAGGAACGCAAACGGCTGAAGGTATCAATCGGCAAGTTGCTGGCCGCACAGGGCAAAATCAAGGCCGACGGATGGGGCATCGAGGAGTGGAACCTGATAGCGGGAACGGCCTGCCGTGCCGCCAAGGTGAGCCGTATGGCCGACATCCCGGCAAGCAAGTGCCGTGGGTTGATTTACGAGTTCAACAAGCAGCGGGAAGGGATTGAGGCGGCTGCCGCATGGAATGCGGCTGGAACGGACGGAACAAAGACTGATTAAACCTTATTCAATAAACAATTAAACAGTAATTAAAATGGCAAATCTCAACAAAATGAGCAGAGAGAAACTGCTGAAAGCCGGATTCAAGTTTATCCGCTTGACCGACTACCCGTGTAAGGACGGGATTCATTATCAGATTAGGTTTTGCGACAATGACGACTTCGTCTGGAAAACGCTGAACACCTACAACACAAAGGCCGCACGGGAACGGGCCGCTGCGGAACTGATTTCAGAGGGGCCGTATTTGATCCTGGAATGAGGAAGGAGGCAAGCAATGAATAACAAAGAAGAATTATTGGAGGCTATTAAAGACGCTGTGGCCAAATACTCCGACGATTATAACGATCCAGATTTTGTCATAGACATTAGAATCCACTGCGAAGATGGCTGGGCTGATGCCGAGGAGTTGTAGTCATGGACGGAACACTATTCGACATAGAAGAATTTACCGACGAGCGTGTGCGCCGTATCATGCAGGGCAAGACATGCAGAACCTGCGACAACCGTGTGCGGCACTACTACAACAAAAGCACCTACTACTGCAAGGCACATGAAAGCGGGCGCACCGCCAATGGCCTCCTGAAGGTAAAAGCCAACCAACCGGATTGCATACGATACACCAATCAAGACAACCAATAACAATCACTTAAACATCATCAAAATGGACAACGAGAAAAAGACAGTAGAAATGACGGCGGCGGAGGCTGAGCAATTCGCCGCGTTCAAGGAAGCCCAGGCCAAGAAAGAGGCCGAAGCAAAGAAGAAAGCCGACCGCGAGGCCTACGCCAAGCTGGTGGATGAGACCATAGCCTCGTCCATGCCGCAACTGCGAGACATCAGCCAAGCCATCACCGAAAGGAAGCAGCTTGTGATGAGCAGCTTCAAATCGGCACTGGAACTGAAGGCCGAGATTTTCGGAGTAAGGGACAACCAGCACAGCCACACCTTCACCAACAGCGAAGGCACGGCCAGAATCACCCTCGGCCAGTACCAGCTGGACAATTACAAGGACACGGTGAACGAGGGCATCGCCATCGTGAAGGAGTACCTGGGCAGCCTGGCCAAAGACGATGACAGTGCCGCCCTGGTGCAGGCCGTGTTGCGCCTGATGAGCCGCGACCAGGCTGGCAACCTGAAGGCAAGCCGTGTGCTCCAACTGCGCAAGATGGCCCAGGACAGCGGAAACGAGCGGTTCCAAGAGGGCGTGCGCATCATCGAGGAGAGCTACGCGCCCACCGAGAGCAAGCAGTTCATCCGCGCCGACGTGAAGGATGAGAACGGAAAATGGATACCTGTCCCGCTTGGGATGACGGAATGCTGATGAAAGATGGGCAACCATTGCATTTACACGGTGTGCCGCAACTGCGGCGAGGAATACTGCCTTCGTTGCGAGTTTGGCATCTGCCCGAAATGCGGCACGCCGTGGAACGCGAAGCCCGAAATGCTGACAGTGTATGACTACATAGGAAAACCTAACGAGATGACAGTTACAGAGATATACCAGGAAACCTTAGGGCTGGGGAAGCGGGACAAGATAGACCTTGTGAACCGCATCCTGGCGAGCATAAAGGACACGGAAAAGCCGACACCCGAACAAGATGACAACGTGCCCGCGATGCCGGTGTATGAGTGCCTGACCGTCTTCGCCGAAATCTACCGGGCAAAGAAGGGCGTGACCTATACCACGGGCAAGTTCTCGGGTGCCGACTATAAGAACATGAAGGAGCTGCTGTGGAAGATCGAGGAGCGCATCGTGGAGGGCGGCACCGTCATCGTGAACGATGCGCTGCGCATCGGGAACCTGAAGTTGTTCCTCCAGAGCGTGTGCGAAATGAAGAACCAGTGGTACTTCGAGAACCGCTTCAACCCCTACGGGCTGAACAATGCGTTTGAGACCATATACGCGAACCTTGTAAACAACAGCGACCATGCCAGAAGAAAAGCAGCTTTCGACTACCTCTAACAACGCCGTGGCTTTGTCGCGGGAAAGCCTCGCCCGTTGCCCCGTGGCACAGCGGCTGCTTTCGCAGGGCGCAGGGGACAACAGTTTCCCGACGGCTGCCGTGGCTGTGGTGGCCAACGCCGCAGGCGTGGCGACTACGGCTGCCGAGTCGGTCGGTTGCGGGCTTACCACGGTGAAGCTGTTTGTGAAGCATTTCGACGAGCGCACGTTTGCGGCTGTCATCCTGACCCACATGACCATGCTTGAGGACATGCTGAACGTGGCCCGCCCGATGAAGCCCGACGCAATGGCCGCCCTTGCGAAACAGGTGGCACAGATGCTGCTTGACGACGACATGAGCTGGAACTTCGCCGACATCCAAATCGTGATGGACAGGCTGGCGAAGGGCGAAGCCGGACAGGTGTACGGCGGCCTGAACAAAGCAATGGTGACGAAGGCCTTCACGGACTACATGGGCGAGAAATGCGACGCTTTCGTGGCATTGCGCGAGGAACAGGCACGAGAACATAGCTTCGGCGACTTCGGGGCTGAGCGTGGCGGAACGGCACAGCTGAGGGAAAGGATGAAGAACGTTGCCGCACTTGCGGCATACAACGAAGGAAATTTCAAAAAAGACATCAAACAATGACCATCATGGAAAAAGTAAGACAATATGAATCAAGCAAGATAGAAATCTGCCGCAACTGCGGAGGCTACGGCATGGTACATCCCCAAGTGGAAGGGAACTGGCTTCTGCGCCGGATGCAATGCACTGACAGGCTTGTCGCCTGCGATGTGTGCGGTGGCACGGGTCGCGTGAAGAAACACACGGCAATCACCGTGACAGTGAGTTCTTTCCAATAACAATGAAGCCATGAGCGGGAAGAAGCGTTATCGTTCAACCAAAAAACGGATACGGGCCATTGTCGCCATCGTGAACGAGGAATACCAGCCTGGCGACCAGAACCACTGCTACAAGGCAATATGGCGGCGGCGCATCCTGCCCGAATTCGGCGTATGCTACAACACCTTCCTCTCGTACCTGGGCGTTTCGCCTTCAGAACTGGAGGAGGAACAACCGAAAAACGAAGACACAAACCAACTTTCACTATTCGACCTATGAGAAAATCAACCATCATCAAAGACCTTCAGGGGATGCTGTCAAGGGCATTGCCCAAGGTGAAGTACATTGACAAGGATTGGGGCCAACTCGAAATGGATCAACCTCCTGTTGGCTGGCCCTGCATCCTGATCGACTTCGAGGAAGTCGATCCAAAACAACTGAAAGGAGGCAACGAAAAGGACACGGCCATCATCGTTCTGACCGTTGCCAACCGCCGCACCACTTCCAGCAGCGCACACGCTCCGAGGGACGCCAAGGAAGCGAGTTGCGCAACCATCGACCTGACGGACGATATTCACGATCTGGTTCAGGGTTATTCTGCCAGTGAGGAATACACCCCTTTGTCCGCCATTTCATTCTACAAGCAGAACAACCTACCGGGGGCGGAGTGCTATGCCATGCGCTATCGCACGACCTACAATGTCACCCCGACGCTGATGGCATTATAAAACTTATAACCTTAAAACAAACAAAATCATGGGAAGACTTAAAACTTTGGAAACAAACGCAAGTCTGGCGGGAGGATACACGTCAGAAGGCTTGCAGAAGGAAGGGCCGAGGATGACCCTCATGGCCTCATTCAGAGGACTTTCGGAAGCAACCACGGCAAGACTTGAACAATCCGTGGACGGGACATCTTACAACGAGATCCCGGGCTCGGAAGCAACCATTTCAGCGGGCACATCGGAACAGATGTGGAACGATTGCGGGATGCTCTCTGAAGGGAGCTATGTGAGGGTGTCTGTGGACGCCGTATCTGGAACTTTATATCTAATCAAGATGCTATCATGACAAAGGCTATCAATTTATTCAAGGAACAAGGCCAAGGAGGATCCGGGGCAGATCCCGATGCCGTGAAATTCACGCCTCAGAGCCTTACGGCAGGACAGAAGATGCAGGCTCGAAGTAACATTGATGCTGATGTGTCGATCACGATGGTTGACGCAAGCACGGACCCGCCGTTCACTATGGAGCCAGACAAGGTCTATAAGTACGGCATGCTGTCGGGCGACACTACTTTCCCGTTGATGTTATTCATCAACGATGGTAAGGCTCACGTCTATTGCTGGACTTTTGAGACACCAGCGACCGCACCGACAATCACTTGGCCTACTGCCATTATCGGCTGGGCTGGCGGTAGCGCACCGACAATCAACGCGAACAAGCAATACGAGGTCAGCGTCATGGATGGCATTGCCTGCATTGTTGAATCTTAAAAAGAAAGGAGAAAAGAATGATGTACACAAAGACAATCAATGGAAGGCAGGTATTCTCGGACTGCCGATCGATACAGACTGACGAGGGCGTGTGGATCAGCAACCCCACGCCAGAGCAGATAGCCGCAGCGGGTTGGGTGGAATACATCCCGCCCGTGGTTCCGCCTCAGCCGCAAACCGAGCCCGACATGGGCGACATCGTTGAGGCTGTCAGGCGTATGCTCACAACGAGCGTGGAGGATCTGACCGACGAGGAGGCGCTGCAGGTCGCGGCCTTGTACCCTACCTGGGCAAGCAAGGAAGGCGAGCAGATCAACGTGGGCGAACGCTATTGGTACGACGGAAAGCTGTACAAGGTCGTTCAGTCGCACATGGTTCAGGCAGATTGGACTCCCGATGTCAGTTCGGCACTATTCACTGAGGTGAGCATTGACGAGTGGCCAGAGTGGGTGCAGCCCACGGGATCGTCGGATGCCTACATGACAGGCGACAAGGTGACCTTTGAGGGCGTGCATTACGTCAGCCTCATCAACGGCAACGTGTGGAGCCCAACGGATTACCCGAGCGGATGGGAGGCGAGGCCATGAGTGAGTTGCTGTCGTTAAGAAGGAGGGCTATGATGATGCGAGGCGCAGGAAATGGCACTGACTTGACCGACTATGTGCAAAACGGTCTTGTGTTGCACATGGATGGAATAGAAAAAGGTTTAAGCCCAAACGACTATTGGGATAGTGTTGTCGGAGGACATCGATTTGAGAATTTAGGGGCGACACCTAATAAAGACAATTATCAATTTGAAGGCGGCGAATATATGACCAATTCGTCGTTTTCTGCCAATGCTCCAATGTATAATAAAGGAACGATAGAGGTTGTAGCTGAATCAAGTGGTAATTTACGAATATTCCGCCCTATAATCTCAACAGGATTATGTTTCTTTCAAATATCAGGTGGTATAATTTATTCATGCGGCGGCGGTTCCTCTCCTTATCTCATTAGAACCCAAACCAAGGCATCATTTTCGGTTAGTAAAAGTATCATAAAAGAAAACGGGGTCAATATGAGTACTAACACAAATACTTATCTTACACTAAGCGAACCGAAAACCATGAATTGTATCGGGAAAAACGGAAGCTCTACGTTTAATGGCAAAGTGTTTTCGATAAGAATATACAATCGCATCCTAAATAAAAATGAAGTTATGCAAAATCTCGCGGTCGACAACATCAGATTTGGCCTTGGGTTGACTTTGCCTTAAAACTATGTACTGATAACGCAAAGCCCCGGCGATAGAGGTCGTCTGGGCTTTGTTTATGGCTTCAGTTTGCGGATGAGGTCTTGGGCGGCCTGCTGCAGGTTGCGCTGAATGACGGCCTCTGCCCGCTTGCGCACTTGGGGATGGTCGCTCAGGAACTGGCGCTGTGGGATGGTGATCCTGGAGCCGACCTTCATCAGCGCCATCCATTTCCAAGCGTCGTCCTTTGTGGCCTTGTGCTTGTACCAGAAGAATTTCTTCATCCTTGCGGTGACTGTTATCGTGCCGCCGTAGTTATGGATGGCCGCGTAACGCTCGGAGGTTTCCCAAACGACACTGTCGGCATCCACACGGCAACGGATGGAGCGGCGCAGCTTGCCGGTGACCATAAGCAGGGAGCCTTTGCCATTCATCTTTCTGGGCGGCCACGGCTGGTCGAAAAATGCCTTCCGTTGGAAGTTGCGGTCGAACTCGTCGGAGAGTTCCACACGGAGGTCGTTGAGGATTTTGCGCTTGAGGTCCATTTTTTTGTAGTTTTGCGGGATTGTTTAACCTAAATTTAAGTGCCTATGAAACTTGATTCAGTGAAACAGTCGCTTGAAAGGATGACATGCCGCGAGCACGGCAAGCATCCGAAAGTCACCATCGCGGGCAGTTCGCTCAAGATTGAATGCTGTTGCGAAGCGTTCAGGAGCGAAGTGGCCCGAAAGTCTGATTCTCTTGTCAGGGAACAAACAGACAAAGAGATCAGAGACAAGATGAGGAAAATTGGCAAGTGACATTTCAACGGCGGCTTCAGTCGCCGTCTTTTTTTAGTAGCGGCGTGAATACTCTTGTTTCTATCAGTTCGATTTTACCGCCGTACTTGGCTTCGAGGCTTTCGATGAACTTCGTTTTCTCCTCGTCGGTGAAGTCGCTGCCTGGCACGAACCGTTCTTCTTCGAGAACCGTGATTGAGAATTTGATTGGTTTTTTCATTTTTTTGGTGTTTTTTGATAGTAAATGATACTTGTTTTGTAAAGTTTTGTATTTTTGCGGTTGCTTAATTCAAAAAACATAATGCCTCATCTTGTAGACTATAATAAACCTTTGCCGTTCCATTGCGAGGATTGTGCCCATTACATTGACGGGATCACATGCAAGGCTTTTGACTCTATTCCGATTAAAGTATATTGTGCGCCTGAAAAGAAACACAACAAAAAAGTGAAAGGTCAAAAGGGCGATTATGTCTTTGAGCCCAAAGAAGGGGTGGAACGCCCCAGTATAAGATGCTATGTAGTTGAATAGTCTCATTTCTTCCATTTCGATTTCTTGACTATCAAATCGCCCACGCTCTTTGCGATGGGTCGTGGATTCGGGTTGTTCAGATACTCGCTCCAAGCCTCGGCAATGAATTCTGCCTTGGGGTCGTATTTTGGGGTGGCATTGGACTGCATATAGGCATATTCCGAGAGGTTATCCTTGATGTAAGCCTTGCCTTGCTTTTCGGCTGCGGTGAAAATCTTCAAGAACTCTGGGTCGGTTCTCAATCCCAGGGTTTCGTCTATCTTGTGGCCCAACTCATGGTCGACGATTGACTTTGAAGTATTGCATCCCTCGGGATGGAACTTAGCTTTCAGGTCGTTGTCAAGCGCCTTTTTCCCATTGTCGCCCCTGTATGAGGCATTGTAAGCGATTCCATTCAGGCCGTACTTCTTTTCTTTTGCGGCATAGGCATAGGAATCGGAAAGGATAGGCGCCTCTCTGTTGGTCTCACTTTTTGCCATGCTTTGGATTACCTTGTCAGGGAACATCGGGTATTTTGCCTTCAATTCTTGGTAATAATTGTCGTAGTACAAAGCCTTGCGACCCTGCATGGAACCGACGAAATCGATGTGTTTCTTCAGGTCGGGATACTTGTCAAGGTGTGTGGCCACGCTGCTATATATATCCTGGATCTGCGGAAGGTCTTTTTTGGTGAAACCTTTGAAGTTACACGTTACGCCGAGGTTTTGTGCAATCTCCTTTTCGGCTTCGGCCACTGTTTTTGCCTTCAACTGATACGGATTGTTAGGTGTGCTTGCAGCTGTGGTCGCAGCCTTGCCGACGGCTTTCTTTGCGCCAGCAGGTGCCTTGAAATACGGGTGCTTGGGCGGGAACACCTTGCCAGCCTTGCCTGGATTGAAGCGGAACATTTCGGCCTTGTTCTGGCCGTTCTTCCCTATCTGTGTGGTGGCGCGTTCGCCGGCGGCGCAGGCCTGGTCTGAATCGCTGGTGGGGTACTTGTCCTTCAGCACCTGCACGGCGGTGCACCGGCAGTTCCAGCCGTTGGGCGGGTAATACTCGTTCCAGAACTTGTCGGAGGGCGGGAGGGTTATGCCTTCAAGGGCGGCGTGTTCCGGCCTTACGAGGCCATCGAGGGCGGTTCTGTATTGCAGATCGTATTCGTCTCCATCTCGCTCTATATCGGCCCATTTCGCGGCCATTTGGGTGCTTGCCGTGGCGAAGTTGTACTCGGCATAAAGCCAGTTCTGGTTGTAGGAGGCATCAATGGCCTTCACATCCTGAAGGAAGCGGTCGAATGACTTGAAGCCGCCGTCCTCGTCTTTCAGGAGGCGTGAGACATCATTCATTTCGTGGTAGGTCTTGAAGCCGGAAAAGAGGAAGATGTTCTCGTCCAAGGCGCGGGCCATCTCTTCTGGGATGCTGCGTTCCAGCCTTCCCAATTCCTCTGCCAAAACGTCATGGGTGGCGTTCATCAGCGCGAGGGGTTCAGGCTCTGAGAGCATTTCAGGGGTGAAGGCCTTTTTGCCGTGGAGCCATTCGGCAGCATCCTGAAAGGCTTTAGAAACCTTTTCAAAACGTCTTTTATCGTCTTGTGAAAGCTTTACGGTCTCTTGACCGTAGAGGTCTTGAATGGCCCGGTGCAGCCCCTCATAGAAGGGGCTCAGGCGAAAAAATTGAAGTTCCCCGCCTTCAGTGCACCATTGCCATCATCGGAGCCGGTCGGATTCATGCGCGGCCCAGTGATCTCCATGCCGAAGGTTTGTTTCAGCCATTCCACGTCGAAGTCGTAGTAGGCCGAGGCTTGGAACACCATTTTCCAAAGTTTCTCCGTGTCTGTGGCTTTGGCAAACTCGAATCTGAGGCCGGTCGGAATGATGCCAAGGCTCTCCATGGCAGGAATGGCTACCTTGTTGATGTAGTAGGCGATCTTGCGTTTGTCGGCCTCGACGATGGCTTCCATGAGTTCGGCAGAGGCTTCCTCTTTTGAGCGGTTTCCGTTGATGGTGTCCTGTCCAAGGACGGCGCCGAGGTTGAGGAGGGAGATCTGCTCGTCGCAGGTGGCGATGAAGTTCTTGTAGACGTCGCCGTTGGTCGAGCTTGCCTGGGCGAACTCGAACTGTTCAGAAGTGTCGATGATGAAGTAGGCCGCTGAGCCTATCTCCTGCATCATGGCCTCGGCGCGGTCGAGCATCTGCTGGTCCTGGGTGTCGGTCTTGAGCACACGGGGCGGTATGCCGTAGATTTCGCAAAGTTCGCTCCAGCAGCTGAGGGCGAACTTCTTCATCAGGACATAAGGCGTGGCTTTGTTGATGAGGCCGAGGTCGGAGTTGTCTGGGCAGAACTCGAGGATCCACTTGCCGAAGTCGGGGCGCTCGCGATAGGCTTCGCCCGTGTTGCCGGTGGCGTCGGGGTAGAACGTGCCCGTGGCGGGCGACACGTTGGTGCGTGGCACCAGAAGGAGGTCGGGGTTGCCCGCCTTGTCGAAGGCGAACTGGACGAGGCTCTGACCGTAGAACTGCGACTCGACGATGAACTTGACAAGCTTGTCGAAGAGGCCGGTGTCTTTTAGGATGTTCACCGCGTCAATGTCAACGGCTTCGTCTTTCTTGAGGCTCCAGTCGGCGGCCTGAGACTTGCTGACGCGGAGGCCGATTTGGGCGGTCATCTTGGCGTCGAGCATGACTTCGCCGTACAGCACCTGGAGGAGGTGCTGCTTGGGCTTGTCTGCGCGCGTGGCCTCGAGGCGTGCGGTGCGCCAGTTGGCGATGTCGCTTCGGGCGATGGGTTCCTGACGGCGGATGACGCGTAGGACGGCTTGCTTGTCCTTGTGGCTCAGTGTGATTTCCTGGGCCTGTTTATTCCTAAATATGTCGAAAATGGCCATGATGATTAGTAATTATGTTGGAACTTTGGGTTGCTTCCGAAGCGTGACTTGATGATTGGGTTGCCTTGCCCGTCGGTGGCGATGGGCAGTGTTGGCGTGACGCTTCCGGCGGCTACCTGCTTCATGAAGTCGATGACTCGGTCGTAGCGTTCGCGCCACTGCTCGTAGATGAGTTCGGAGTTGGAGAGCCGGATGAGGTTCCAGACGGCGATGACCTTGGTGTCCTCAAGAATCAGCGGGTCGCGGTCGGCACCGGTGGCGGCGAAGATGGTAGCCACGTTGTATCGGCTGGCCAGGTAGGATTTCATTTCGCTGACGGCGGCCTCGATACACTGCAGCACGGTGGCGTCGTCGTTGGCCGAGATGTCATCCATGACGTGCTCATAGATGACTGTTCGCATTTCTTCTACGGTGATGAACATTTCAGTTTAGAGTTTATGGTTTAGGGTTTAGAGTCAGTACCGCCACGAGGTTAGCTTGCCGACGACATAGCGGCTGTCGCTGGTTCGTATCCTGTTGCTTAATTTGTAAATGGCTGACTCAAGCGCATCGGGCAGGTCGTCATGCACCTTGGAGCCTTTCTCGAAGCCCAACAACTGGTTTTCAAGCACCTCGAAGCCCTGGTCGCCCTCGTAATCCTCGTTGAAGATCACGTCGCCGCGCTGGAACAGGGGCTGCATGGCCTCGATGCGCCCGAACTTGTCAGGCTTGTTACGATTGTCGCCCGTTATTGGTATCTGGACGCCAACCTCCTCGCCGACACGCCGGAACTCGTCAAGCAGCATGTCCTGCATGAAATTGGCCTCCATATAGTATTTAATAGGTGTATCGCCCACGAAGTCGCGGATCTCGTAATGCCAGCCGACCATGACCGACACTTTCGTCTGGTCGCCGAAGGCACGCAGCACATGGTATTTGCCTGTCTTGGTGAGTCCGACCAGGACGGTGCCCTTGTAGTCGTTCTTTGTTGACGACTTCCACGACGGGTCGGTGTAGGCGACGAGGGCGCGATACTCGCGCAGGGGGAGCATCTTGCCGTAGCGGATGTCCTTTTTCTCGAAGATTGTCCCCTCCTCGATGGGGTTGTTCATGTACTCCTTTTGGAAAAGGCGGTCGCCTATTTCGGCACGGATTTCGGCAACCTCCTTTTTCGTGAAGTTTTCCTTCCATGTCGGGTTACCGTTCTTGTCAAGCATGTTGACAACGGTGTGGTGGAAACCGGGACGCTTGGCGATGTTGCCGAGCACGGAGTTCTTGCCGATGCGGTTGCCCACCAGAACGAAACGGCCTCGGCCCGCGTCCATCGTTCCGTAGAGTGCTGAGAGGCACCAGTCGGTGACCTTCTTCACGCGGGCGGGATTGAGCACCAGTTCGTCGTCGTCGATGTCGTCGATGACGATGTAGTTGACACGGCGGCCCGATTTCTTGATGCCACGGGGCGACTGGCCGCGACCCAGAGCAATGAACATGGAGCCGTCGGAGGTGGTGAAGCGCCCGTCGCTCCAGATGCCTTCGCCCTTGCCTATGCCAAAGTCGGCCTTGTAGAGTTCGTTCGACTCCAGTTCCGCCTGAAGGTCGCCGAGCAGCTGCTTGGCCGCGTCCTGCGACTTGGAGACCAGAACCATTGTCAGCGGCGTGTGATCCTTCTGTGCCAGGATCCACATTGGTTCAATCAACGAGATGTGGGTGGATTTGGCATGGCCACGCGCCCACTCGAACACGGCACGGGCGCGGTCATTATTCAGGACATAGTTGGCGGCTTCCTTTTGGAATTTGGCAGTAGGCTTGGTGGCAAGGTGAGGAAAATAGGTCTCGACAAACGCGGCATAGTCCTTCCTCGTTTTGGCGATGCGCTTTTCCCTGTCGAGGGTTGAGGTGTTGGCCAAGGAGGATGTGGCAGCCTGGATGCGAGCGCACAGTGCCTGCCATTCGGCTTCCTGCTGCTTGCGGCGCGATGCGTTTGCCATGGTCAGTTGCGGCTGTTGATGTGGTTGATGTACTCCTGGTGCAGCCGGTTGATGACGGCGAGCAAGTCGGGCGTGATGGTCTTGTCGGTCTTGGATCGCTCAAGGAGCCAACGGTCGAACGAGGTGAACACATCGATGACGGTGGCGCGGTTGACGGTGTTGGCCACACGCTCGGCACTGGCCATGATCTTGACCACATTGTCCGACAGTTTGGTGACAGCGTCGATGTTGTAGTTCGGTTTGCCGATCTCGGCTATGATGGCCTCGGTGATTTTCTTCGCTGACAACATCAGTGAATTGGCAAGTTCGACGCTTGAGGTTTTTTCCTCGTCGAGGCGGTCTTTCCAGCCTTCGGCGTTGACCCACCGCGAGACGGTCGCCTCCGTGATGCCGTATTGGTCGGCGATTTCCTTCTGGGTATAGCCCGCCATAAAAAGCCGGTAGGCTTGGGCCTTCTTTGCGGCCATGTCTTTTCTGTTGCTCATGGTGATAAAGTGATTTTTGCGCTGCAAAAATCAGTATAAGTGACTGGCTGCCAAAAAAGAACGTAAAGACTTTACACTCTTTTTGCAGGGGTGTGTGAAAGGCTGCACTTTTGCACCGTCAAAAACGGAAAAAGACGATGAAACGGATTGTTATCAGCGACGAAAGCATCAACAGCTACGGCTTCTATATAAAGACCGACGGCATCGACCTGACGGCCTTCCTGAAGAACCCCGTGATGCTGTGGAACCACAACCGCGACTGGCACGGCACCGCCGATGCACAGCTGCCGATTGGTTATTGGAAAGACCTGCGCGTGGAGAACGGTGTGCTGACCGGCGAGCCTGTGTTTGACGAAACGGACGAGTTCGCCGTGAAGATCAAGAATAAATTCGAGGCGGGCATCCTGAACGCCTGTTCGATTGGCTTTACTCCAATCGAATGGAGCGATGCCCCCGAGACGCTGAAGCCGGGCCAGAAGGTGGCCACGGTGACGCGCTGCCGCCTACTGGAGGTCTCGATCTGTGACATACCGGCAAATGCCAACGCAACCGTGGTGATGTACAACGAAGAGAGCCACATTATTAACCTGTCCGACTTGCCGCATTCGGCAATAGGGCCAAAAATCAACAACAACATGTTAAAAGAAATCGCACTGAAACTGGGCTTGGACGAGAACGCCAGCCCGCAGGCCTGCGTGGACGCCATCAAAAAGAAGGATGACGAAATCGCCATGCTGAAGGCAAAGGTGGACGGCTTCGAAAAAGTCGATGCCACCGCCAAAAAAGAAGAAGCGAAGCGTTTGCTCGACGACGCGGTGAAGACCGGCCGCATCGATGCAACGGCCCGCCCGCAATTCGAGAAACTCTTCGAAAACGACCACAAGGGCGCCAAGGCCGCACTGGCCGCATTGGCCGAAAGGAAGCCTCTCCAGGCCACCAACATCGGCGGCGGCCACGACGACCGCGCAGGCTGGAACTACCTCGACTGGATGAAGAACGACCCGGATGGTCTCCGCAAGATGAAGACCGAAGACCCCGACCGCTTCAAGACGCTCCAGCAGACCCTGAACAAGAAAAACTAACCTTTCAAAAACATCACAGCAATGCTTAAACAAATTTTTGCAGCAATCATTCTCAGCCTGTTCTATCCAGACGGCTCGTGGCTTAATGAACTCACCTCGATGGATCACATGGTGGAGTTCAACACCATCAACCTTTCGCAAATCGGCGCTGACCCGAATGTGATCAAGGACAACACCACTTGGCCGCTTACACCGACCCGACGCACGGACAGCGGCATCCAAATCCCGCTGGCGACCTACGACACGGAGCCGACGCATGTGACAAATGTAGAGGAACTGGAGACAGCCTACGACAAATGCGAATCAGTGGCCAAACAACATGCCAATGCCCTATACACGAAAGCTTGCCTGAGCGCGGCCTACAACATCGCCCCCGCTTCGAACTCGGCGGCCACTCCTGTGCTGGCCACCACCGGAGCCAACCGCGGTGACGGCAACAAGGCATTAACCTACAACGACCTCCTCAAGCTGCGCACCGCCTTCAACAAGGCCAACTATCCCATGCAGGGCCGTGTGCTGCTGCTCAGCCCCGAGCATGAGGAAGACCTGTTGGCCGAAGACGTGAACCGCTACAACCGCATCATGGAGACAGGGCAGGTGGCGGGTTTCAAGGTGTACACCTTCAACGGAAACCCTACCTACACCGCCGCAGGCGCAAAGAATGCCTACGGTACCCTGTCAGGGAAACCTTCGAGTGTTGCTTTCCTGAACAGCGAGGTTATGCGAGCGATGGGCGATATCGAGGGCGAGCCTGAAAAACGCTGGGCCGATTACCGAGGCTGGCTGTTGGGCTTCCAGATGCGCTTTGTTGCCATGCCGTTCCGTTCGAAAGGAATCGCAGCCATCTATTCAGCAACCGCTTAACCGGCATAGGAGATGTGTCTATGGCAAAGACTAAAAAGAAAGTCGGTACAGAAGACAACCCGACAGCAGCGCAGGAAACTGCAACGCGACCTGAGGAAACTGAAGAAAAAAGTGGACAGGAGGGCGGAGCAGACGCTGAAGGACGCGAGGATACCGGCATGGATCCGCGAAGTGAAACGCCGCCAGCTGGAGGCGAAGGGCTTTCTGACCGAGAAAAAGCCTTCCTGAGAGAAGTGGTCAAGTCGGCCAAAAAGGTGTTTGCCAGCCACGACGTGGAGCGACTCTGGTTCACCGCCGACGGCAGCGGCTTCGGCAACGAGGCGGATGCAAGCGCACATGCCGACACGCTCGTGAGCAAAGCCCTTTTCGAGATCGACAGGAAAGATTTGTTGAACTAAAACCCACAGAACCATGAGCAAAAACCGTATAGAACGACTTGTTATCCATTGCACCGCCACGCCCGAAGGCCGGGAGGTGACAGCCGCCGACATCCGCCGCATGCATTGCAGCCCGAAGCCGAAAGGCCGAGGGTGGAAGCAAGTCGGCTATACGGACATGGTGCACCTGGACGGCACGGTCGAAAGGCTGGTGCAGAACAACGAGGATGCCTACGTGGACGGCTGGGAGGTCACCAATGGGGCAAAAGGCTACAACGGTACGAGCCGGCACATTGTGTATGTCGGCGGGCTCGCCAGCGACGGCAAGACCCCAGCCGACACGCGCACCCCGCAGCAAAAGGCTGCATTGCGGGCCTACGTCGACGACTTCAGGAAACGCTTCCCATGGGCCGACGTATGCGGCCACCGCGACATGAGCTCCGACCTGAACGGCGACGGCCAAGTCACCCGCAACGAGTGGACGAAAGCCTGCCCGTGCTTTGATGTGAGAAAGGAGTACGGGATATGAGCGAGTGGCTGCAAATAGTGAGCATTGTCCTGAACTTGGTTCTTGGCGGTACGTTGGTGGTGACCATCGCCACGCTGAAGGCGACAGTGAGGAAAGCCGAAGCTGAAGCAGAGAAAGCCAAGGCGGAGGTGGAGAAGATGAAGGCTGAAATCGAACAGATGAAAGCCGACAACGAAAAAAGCGTGATGAAGACTTTCCAGGAGTTCATCGTAGAGCCGCTGAAGGTGGAGATCAAACGACTAAACCGAAACATCAATGGACTACAAAAGGCTATCAAACAGGCTAACAGCTGCCCTCATAGTGACGATTGCCCTGTGCTTGACGAGTTGCAGAAGCAGTCGGACGATGACTGCGGAGACAAGAAGTGAGACCCGAAACGAGCGGGTGCTTACACAAGACCGCGACTCGATCTTCATCCACGACAGCATCTTTGTGTATGTGGGCGGAGACACGGTGGTGAGGGAGCGATGGCGCACGATGTGGAGGGAACGGACAATTCACGACACGTTGATAGAACGGCAGACGGACACCATCGTCAAGATGCAAACGGTGGAGAAAGTCGTCAAAGAAACATCAGGGGCCGGAAAGGTTGGCTGGATCGTTGCCTTAGCCCTTTTCTCCATCATCCTGATTTACATCTTGATTAAAATCTTATTAAAAACCCATTAAAACAAACAAACATGGCATACAGAAACGGAGTAGACCTCATTTTAGGTGTTGTAGAAAGTCAGGTTTTCAAGCCGCTGGGCTATTCGACCGGCTGCAAAATCAGCGATTCCACCGAAACCGGCGAACGCGTCACCAAGGAGTCTGGTGCCGCAAGTTTCAAGGAAAAGTACGTGAAGTCGCTGGCTGAATCCATTTCGGCGGACGGCTTTGTCTATGACAATTTGGCCGCCACGAGCATCGGATTTCCCAACCTGAAGACGATGTGGCTGAACAAACAAACCGTCAAGTTGCGCTACAAGTACCGCGATGGCGATGACCTCTATGAAGGTGACTTCATCATCACCAGCCTTGAGCATGACGGCCCAGCCGATGACGACGAGAAATGGAGTGTCACCTTTGAAAACAGCGGCGCAATCGCGCCTGTGTCTTAAGGAGGGGCGACCATGAAACGAATCTCGATCAACGGGAAAGAATACCCTTGCCGCATCACAATGGGTGCGATGATGCGCTTTAAGAACGAGACCGGGAAAGATGTCAGCAAGATGGACACGACCGACGTGACCGAACAGGTTACATTGCTTTGGTGCTGCATCGTGAGCGCGTCAAAAGCCGACGGTGTGGAGTTTGGCATCGGACTGATGGACTTCGCCGACATGCTCGATCCCGAAACCCTTACCGGTTTCTACACCTCAATGGAGAAGGAAGAAGGTGCTGACCCTGAAAAAAAAACGGGACAGCCGACATCCTGACCCTGTTCGGAACGGCGGTGGGGTGCATTGGCATGACAGTCGATGACTTCTGCCGGTGCACCCCATCCGAGTTTATGGCGGTGTATGATGGCTGGATGGAATCAGAGCAACGCCGGGAACACGCCGATTGGGAGCGCACCCGAACACAAATCACATTCATGCTTCAGCCCTACAGCAAACACGCCATTGATCCACAGGCGGTATTCCCATTCCCTTGGGAAAAGAAGGGAGACGGTTCCGAAAACATGAGTACAGAAGAAATCTGGGAGAACTTCAAGAGGGCAAAGGAAGAACAGGGACTTCAATGACAATCATTTAATCCACAAAGAAAAAGCAAAACCATGTCTGATACGGTAAGACTGAAAATCAAGGTTGAAGACAACTTCGTGAACGTTGAGGCCGATGCCAACGATTTGCGCGATGCCATGAAGCAAGTTGTGGACGAGGCCGGGAAGGTGAATTCGTCGCTCATCAACAGCAACCAGATCGCCCAGGCCTTCGAGCAGATGAGTTCTGCGGTGCAAGCCCTCCAGTCCGTCATGCACGACCTCACGGATGCCTACGCGGTGCAGTCGGCAGCAGAAGCAAGGTTGGAGCAGGTCATGCGCAACACAATGGATGCCTCGGAAGCCGAAATACAATCAATCAAGGAGTTGACTGCGGCCCAACAGAAGCTGGGCATAGTGGGTGATGAAGTGCAACTGAGCGGTGCCCAGGAACTGGCCACCTACCTCAGCAAAAAGGAAAGCCTCGAATCCCTCATCCCCGTGATGAATGACATGATAGCCCAGCAATACGGCTACAATGCAAGTGCGGAATCAGCGGTAACCATCGCCACTATGATGGGCAAAGTCCTCGATGGTCAAGTCGGGGCTTTGTCGCGTTATGGCTACACCTTCACCGAGGCCCAGGAACAAATCCTGAAGTTTGGTACCGAGGAGGAACGCGCCGCGACTTTGGCTGAAGTGGTCGAACAAAGCGTGGGCGGAATGAACGAGGCCTTGGCCGCCACACCTTACGGGAAGATAGTCCAAGCCAATAACGCCTTTGGCGATTTGAAGGAAACCATTGGAGCGGTCATTGCACCGGCACAGAAAGTTGTTGACAGCATAGCCCGTTTCTCAATCGCTGCTGCTGGCATTGGCAAGGGTGTGGCCACCATCAAGAGTCTGACCGCCTCCATTAAAACGATGACCAGTGCCACCCGCGCCGCCACTACTGCACAAAATGCCCTTAACTCGGCCATGAAGAAAAACGTGTTCATAGCCATAGCATCGGCAATTGCTGCACTTGTGGCCGTCCTTGTTGAAGTGGCCAGGGCTAACAAGGATGCTGCTCAAGCGGCGGAAGAGTTTGCCGAAGCCACGAGAGAATCCCGACAGGCGTTTGAGGATGAGACCGCCCAACTACAACAACTCATTTCCAAGCTCCAAGACGAGACCACCTCACGTCTCGAACACGTGGAGGCCATAGAGACACTCAAGGCCAAGTACCCCGAGTTGGTAAAGATGTACATCGACGAGCAGGGCCGCATCACCGACCTTATCGGCCTACAAAGGGAACTGAACAGGCTTCGCACGGCTGAAAGCTACCAAAACGAGGAAGACCGGCTTAATGAATACAAGCGCACCCTGGCCGACTTCAGGAAACTGGATTACTGGAACCAACAAGGTACATCTTGGGCTCCAGGTTTGCTCAACAATCCGATTAGGGATTTGGAGGCCGATCGTAAATGGTGGGAATCAGACGATCACTTCGTCAAGAGAAACATAAGGCTATGGGAACAGCGAGTCGCCACACAGCAACGCGTGGTTGATGCCAACAATCGCACCCAATGGCTGGCCCGCCTTGATGAAACCCCACTTGATCAGCTGAGGGCCATGGCGGCAGAATACGACAACTATGAGGAGCGTTTTGGGGAAATGGGCGAGGCTGACAGACGGGCACTCGCTGACATCACCGCCGCCATCAATAAAAAAGCCACCGCAGAGCAAGGGGCGGCAGCTTGGCAAACAATGAGCTATGCCAACCTCGGGAAAGCCATCGATAACCAAAGAAAGAAGGTTTATGACTTGATAGGCGTTGACGATGTTGCGGCCAAGGCAGAAAAGGCCACATTGGATGCAATGACAGCCCGATACAATGCATTGGCCAGGGCATACGGACTTGCAAACAACCAGGCGCGACCTGCAACACAGAACGCCCAGGATGTAACAGCTCGCATCCCGGTAGAAATAGTACCAAACCTCAAGCCCATTGAACCAAATCTGTTGCAGCCCATCATCCAAACACTGGGCATGTACGACAGACAACTCCAGCAACTCCAGCAGCAACGCCTGAACGCATCAAGAGAGCAACTCCCGGCCATTGACGCGGAGATTGCCCGTGTAAAGCGGCTGCGTGATGAATTTGAAGGCGTGACCGAGGAAGTCCAAGAACTGACGGCCACACCCATGCCCAAGTTCAGCGACGCATGGGGCGGCATCAAGGGCATCGGCAATTCCATCCGCGACATCACCAACGCACTCACCGAGAGCGAAGATGCCTGGACAACCATCACGGGCCTCATTGACGGTTTCATTGGCCTTTTCCAAAGCTTCGAGCAGGTCGTGGAGCTCATCAATGCCGTTTCTGCGGCCACCGAAACCATGGCGGCCACCAAGACCGCAGCTTCCTCACAGGTAGCGGCGGCCAACTCACTTGAGGCCACCACGAACACGGCGGTGGCGGCCACGGGCGCGGCAAGCGCAATGGCGAACATCCCGTGGGTTGGCCCATCCTTGGCCCTTGCCGCAGTAGCGGCTGTCTTGGCATCGTTGATGAGCCTTCCCAAGTTTGCCAGTGGCGGACTCGTTTACGGCCCCACATTGGGTCTGATGGGTGAATATGGCGGCGCAAGTTCCAACCCCGAAGTCATAGCACCGCTGAACAGGCTTCGGGCCATACTCGGTGAAGGCGGTGGCGGACGCACTGAAGTGAAGTTCCGCATCGAGGGCCGCGAACTGGTGGGCATCATGAACAAACAGAACAACATCTATAGCAGGGAAAAATGAGTAACACACCGGCATATACCACCCATTTCCGCAGCCTCGACAACACGCTTTGGGAAATAGAGATTTACATCAACGGCTACGATGGCTGCACAGTGGAAATCTGCCTGGAAGGTGACGAGCCCTGCATAATTGATTGGCCGGAAACGGACAAGATGGATGTGGTTCATTCGTCCACCTGCACACTGCGCGTGTCGAACGAGAGCGACCGGCAGATGATTCAGCTGATGGACAGAGGGTCGGCCTCAATATTCGTCTACAGGAACGGGAAGAAATACTGGCAGGGAACCATTGACGACTCGGTGTATGAGGAACCATACAGTTTCAAGACCGGATACGTCACCGAGATAACTTTCTCCGACTTCGGGTGTCTCAACCGTATTCCGTTTGAAGCCTCCGGAAGGCATACTGTCAATTATGTCATCAACCACTGCCTTGACGAATACAGTAACCTGACCTCTCTCCCCAGAGAAGAGCTCATATCTCTCAAAGACATAAAGACCCAGCAACCCATAGCGCTGAATATGCTGTGGATCAATACCGACCGCTTCAAGAGCGACAACGAATCATGGGGAAAGATGACAAGCAGGCGCGATGTGCTGGAGGAGATCCTTCGCCCGCTCGGCCTGCGCATCATGCAAAAAAACGGGCAAATCCATATCTATGACATCGATTATCTCCGTGACCATGTCAAAATGCAAAACAACATCGTCTGGAAAGGCACCGATGCTTACATAAGGGGCAGCGAGACCTTCGGCTGGTATGAGGTGTCGTTTGAGCATGATGCGGAAGAAACGCTTGCTGAAATACGGCCGGACAGCTTCGATGTCGGCGAAAGATACGGCACCATGTACCACGACGATGACTCTGACGAGACCGGAATCGGTTTCTATGTCCAGCTTAAGTCAGGGCAAATCGATTCCGGTATTGTTATTCCTGGAGCCACAACCCAATGGCGCTATTTCAACACCAGGTCGTTTTTGACCTCCAGCGATGACAAGGGATATGCCTGGCGAGTGCGTGCCTATGACAGAGTCCATCCCTCACAAATCCCGCCGCTCTATCTCGGTAACGAGACGGTTACGCATATTGCATCATCTGCGGGATCCCCTGTCGCAAGAACAATGTTCAAGATAGAGTCGGGCTACCTGCCCCTGGTTCCAGACAATGACCAATACCAACTGAGAATCAATCTCGATCTTCTCCTTTCGCCCAAACTCAACCCGTTTGAGGGCGATGGGGACTGGAATGTCGAATGGTCTAACCAAATACCGTCATACAAGAATTGGAAGGAGAAATTGCTGCAGGTTTATGTTCCCGTTAAGCTGGAACTTCTTGACGAACAGGGTGATGTACTGATGCATTATAGGAACACCAACAGGAATGGTTATTTCCCTGTAAGTTCCGGACAGGGCCAATGGGAAGCGGGAAGCGGTTCATACGGCGATATGCTATTGGCCTACTATAACGACGGGCTTGAAGAAACCGCCCTTGAAGGATGGGCCACCAACAAGCAAACCATGAACGCGTCCATAAAGTACCAGCCATCCCTATACAAGAAAAGGGCCGATGGAGAATATGTCCCCATGCCCTCGTCCGCCGGTGTTCTCAGACTTTCTGTCAGCAACTGCGTCTTTTCACCGAAGCAGGTGGAAAATCAGATGCTTGTCAACTTCAAACAATATATCTGTTGGCAGATGTATCGCAACGCCAAGATAACGCTTGTCAAGGCCGATACGGTCGACGACAGCATCAATACTGATTCTCTATATGAGAGAGACATGGTTGGTAAATATGGAGACAATACCAGCGAAACAGTGATGGCGGGAAGTTGGGACAAGGGTGTAGCACCTTCGTCACGAGGTCTATTTTTCGACAGCAACGGAATTGCATTCGAAAAATTCCTCAAAGATGGATATATAAACCCTGCTACCCTTCAGTATCATCGCCTACGAAGTCTCGAAGACCAGACTTTCTATATACAACCCATTATTTCAGGCTCGGCCGAACTGGATGCCCAGTTCTTTGCCAAGCGCGAACGGAGCACGTCCGGAGTATTCCTCGTCACAGGACTCAGGCAAGATCTGCACCAAGCCACCGAAAAAGTGACAATGGCCCGCATCGCCAATGTCGGCGGATTCTGCTATGAATACTCCTGGAGCGATGCAATTTGTGTCATGGAAGACTCATTGGTGTACGGGTATGATTGGAGCAATCCAATATGCGTCAAGCAGCTCGTGCCTTATTCTTTTGCTTGGAACGACCCCATTTGTCAAGTGATAGACAAGAAACCTAATCAATAAAAACCAACCGAAATGTCATACATCAACACAGGCTACGCACGCAACAAGACTCTTACAGTTGCAAAAGGGAGTTATTCCCACGCATACGACCTATGCGCCGGCTTTGTTTGGGAAGGCAAAACCTATCGGTCGCTTTCCAACGATGGCTTTGCCCAACTATCGGACGCTGAATACGAACAAAGGAGGGAAGCCTTCATCGCGTATGTATATTCCCTTGAGGAAGGCCTTCAGTCCGACTGCCCGGACATGACCGTTGGCAGCGTGGAATACAACACCACGCTTTGCCCGCTATCCAGTTCTCCGTCACAAGAGGAAGAATGACAATTTCGGCGGTGGCCACAGAAAAGGCCTCCGCCTCCAAAGTCAGGCCCTTACCCCTGACAACGACAAAGGTGCCAACACACCACGGCAGAGGCCGTAAGCCTCTCGGTGTGTTGGCACCTATTATTTTGTAAATGTAAGGGACTGCAAAAATAGAAAAAAACGACAACCTATAACAAACAAAGATGAATTACAAAAAGAAAAGCTACACGTACCACCCGCAATACGGCATCGTGGTAATGTGCACAGACGAGCAGAACCAGATAGACACGTTCAATCGTCTGAAGGAATTGAACCTTGGTCTAAAACTTAAAGTTGTAACGGTATGAAAATCGAAATCAACCACACATGCGAAGACTTCACCAGCTACAGGGCAGAGCGCGTGAAATCCCTCTTCAACGCCGAAACGGGCTACCAATGGCAGCACACGGCAGAACTGCCCATCGAGAACATGGACTGGCAAATCGGTCTCATCGTCGGAAGGTCGGGAAGCGGAAAAAGCAGCATCGGAAAGGCGATGTTCCCTGGTGTCCCGCTCTACGACCTTTATGCTGGATGGAACGAAGACCGTCCCATCATCGACGACATCTGTCCCGATGGTGACTTTGACGCGGTGACGGGTGCACTGTCAGCCGTCGGCCTTGGTGATGTCCCGGCATGGCTGCGACCGTTCAAGGTGCTTTCAAACGGCGAGCAATTCAGGGCGGGGCTTGCACGTCTCGTTTGCGACAAGCCTGAAATCGCCGTCGTGGACGAGTTTACCAGCGTAATTGACCGCCAGATTGCCAAGATAGGCGCGGCGGCCTTTGCGAAGAGTTGGCGGCGCGGGAAAGGCAAAACGTCCTGCTCACTCCGCACTTCGATGTGATTGAATGGTTGCAGCCCGATTGGGTTTACAACACAAACGAGGCGCGGTTCTACACCAGCGACTGCCTTCGGCAAAGACCTGAAATCGAACTCTCAATTTACAGAGTTCCGGGAACGAAATGGGGTTATTTTAAGCCACATTACTATTTAGATCTGCCCATGCCCATCGCGGCTCAGTATTTCATCTGCTTTGCCGATGACGAGCCTGTGGCACACCTTGCCGTTTGCCCGATGTTTCAAGGTGGACACTACCGGGCCACGCGCCTCGTGGTCATGCCGGAGTGGCAGGGCATTGGTGTGGGCACGGCTTTCTTGAATGAGGTTTGCAGGCTTCATCTTGAGGGCCAGGGACGGTGTGGGCGCAAATACACCACGTTGTTCCACACCTCGCATCCGCAACTCTGCCGTGCGCTCAGGAAGTCGCACAAATGGGTGCAGGTCAGTGGTGCGCTGAAGTTCGCCGACAAAAGCAAGTCCATCAAGACGCTCAGCCGGTCGGCAATCAATGGCGGCATGAAACACGGGAGCGGTGGCTTTGGCGGCCATTTCAGGGCGGTACAAGGGTTTGAATATATAGGAGACCAGGAACTATGTTAGTGAGGATATTAGGACAGACCACAACGCAGGCGTATATTGCCGCGAAGGAGGTCGTGGAAAGATGCGGCTGCACGGTGTTCCATGATTCGATGGAGTATCTGCCGGACATGGAGATAGACCTGAACATCGCGCCGTTGCTGACGGAGAAGATCCCAACAGATGTAATCAAGGAGCCTCGCTTAGGCACGCTCATCTTTCATCCGTCACCGCTGCCGTATGGACGCGGTGCGGCATCCATCAAGTGGGCTTACAAAAGGAATGAAGCCGTGACCGCCGCGACATGGTTCTGGGCTGATGATGGCCTTGACACGGGCAATATCTGTGAGCAGGAAATCGTCAAAATAGACCACACCGTCAAGCCGCGACAATTCTACGAGCATGACATAATCCCAGCTCTTTGTCGAACGCTTGAACGCTGTTTAAGCAGCCTTCGAATAGGTCTTAAACGCGAAATAAAGCAGCAGGGCAAATACGCCACATTCGACAGAAAAGAGGGCTTATAAACGAAGTGGGCGCATCGGGAAAAATCCGACGCGCCCACTTTTGGAAAAAATTGTACAATTCATTTTAGAAATGTGTACAATTCGTTTTTTCGATTATACATAAAACCATCATTGCATCAATTATTCTCTATATTATCACAATCTGAAAGCAAACAAGAATACGCATCGCGTTGCTTAACTATTGGAGAAATCTATTATCACGAAAGAGAATTCGATTCGGCTTGGATTTATTTGAATAATGTTTTTGACCTAAGCGAAATAATTGGTGCAAAAAAGCAGGCAGCAGAATGGCTTGTCGAGATATGCAAAGCAGAGTATTTTATGTGTGACGTGTCTAAATATGCTGAGTTTTTGCTTCCTTTTGCCAACCAAGAAGAGAATAATAGTGGATTGAAATCTCAATTAATAGAGTTGCATAATAAATACGAGCAAAAGGATTTGGAGCAACGACATCATCGTGAAATAATGAAACATGCAACCCAAGGCCTATTGGCCCTTGTGGGATTGTTGATCATATTAGTGATTATCGTTATCTTATATCGAAAGAACAAACGAAGCAGGAAAAAGCTTGAAGTTCAGATGGAAGTTGAACGTCAGGCTCATAAGATACAGCAAGCGGCATTGGCTGGAAGGTTGAAAAGAAGCAATGCTGCATTAAGAGAGCAGGATAAGAAAAAAACCAGAGACCCTCAAATATCATCTATCAAAGGGCAAATCGTAGTAGAGAACTATGCTGATGAACCTATTTGCCAGCACATACTTACTGTTTGTAACGACAAGAATAAACCTATCAAATCTTCTGTCCCTGTATCCGCTTACAAAGACATTGCCCTCAGCGATGCACAAAAAGCGCAGCTTAAAGAGGCTGCTACACGACATTACAGCGTGCTATTTAAGAAATTGAAGCAACTATACCCTGAATTGAAGGAAAAGGATCTCTTTTATTGCAATTTATGCCTTCTTGGATTGGATAATGTTCAGATCGCTGTTATGACACAGCTTTCCTATAGAACCGTGTGGGAAAGAGAAAAGCGTCTGCAGCATATATTCCAAAAGGAAGACAAAATAGCAGTTATACTTAATGAGATTTTGATTAATTGACAATCAAGTTCTTAACTAAAAATCCAAATAAACCAAATCTGTAATTTCTTGACAAAAGGATTTTGTCAATTGTAGTTTTGCATCTGTATTCAAAAACAAACAGTCATGTCAAATTACAAACTTCAAAAAAAACTATTTTTGCTATTAGGCTTATTATTGCCAATAGTATGGTGTAGTGCCGCTACAATCATTTCTAAAGATGGATATAGTGCCATACAAGTAAAAGTAGCACACGTTCAAAGTGTGCCTAAAGGCTACACCATCCAAGCCTCCATCAACGGCCACTATCTCACCGTTGTTTTCACCGAAAACCTCGGTCAAGTGGACATTGAGGTCACTACTTCCACGGGCGGTTATGTTCAGGCTAATTCGTGCATTACCCCTAATGGCATCCAGTTCTACATCCCCAATGCAGGGGATTACATTGTCACATTTACACTCCCCAATGGGGATGAGTATTACGGCGAGTTTACTGTAACAGATTAAATAACTAAAGTTAAACAATTAAAATCTTACAAAAATGAAAAAGTCAAACGCTATGTGGCATCCCAAGCGATGACTTTGTCCCTTGGGATGCCTCAACGATGAAAAAAAAAAGAAACGACAAATATAACCAATGAAACAAACAATCCCTATCTTTGCAGGTACAAACATCAAAAAAGACAAGCAACATGAATACAAAACACTTTAAAACGATTGTTGCCTTGGCTGCCCTATGCTGCAGTCTTGGCCTCCAGGCTCAGACCATTGATTCCATTCCGCACCACTATTTGGGCAATGGTACCCCCTTCATCGAATCGCTTATGGAAATGCATGACGGCAGCCTCGTCAGCAACGTCTTTATCGGTCCAGGGACTTGCAGGGTTAAAATCCAAAAGTTGAACCGTTACCCCGAACTTGCCTTGGCCGATTCAGTGGTGCACTACACTTCAGAAGGCGCGTGGAGCATCAGCGCAAAAGACCCGAATAACTACAACAAGGGCATCTTCGCAGAGTACAAGGACGACTCGGCAAACGGAGGCTGTAAAGTGACCATGCGTCGCTTCGACAACCACCTGGTCTTCGAGCCCGACGAAATCGAAGTTCATGTCACCGACGATGACTCCCTACAAAACTGCGGCCTTCCGGGAATGCTCATCGACCGCAACGGCGACCTCGTCGTGGCCTATTACAACTACCACTCCTTCGACCGCAACTTCATCCGAATCGGACCCGACGGCGAAATCAAGCACCATAACTTGCTTACCAACATGACCCTTGACGAAGGTTCCGACCACGGGCCTTTCATTGTCAGGGAGTCGCCATTGACCTACTGCTATTATGGCCACTACGCCAACGGCCAGGATCTCACCCATTGCTACATACTGGACTCGCTTTTCAACATTACGGAAAGCGTCGTCCTGCCTAACCAAATCACAGCCCCGCTTTGGCTACGTTTTTCCACCAATACCAATGGCTCAATCGGGGTTTGCGCCAAAAACGACGGCAGTTTCCTATTCGCCTTGCAGTATGAATCCATGAACCCCCAAGTGAATGACAAAGGGCTGGCTATACTAAGATACGACGGCGAACTCACCCTGCTAAAAAAGTTCCCTTCGGTTCCTTACGGTAAAACAGCCACCATAGGCATGGATTGGGGCAAGGACGGTAACCTCTATCTGGCCTATGCCACGAACCATCTTAACGGACATATACCCTTGGTTAAGATGGACAGCGACCTGAATGTCATTTGGGAACGCTATTGCTTGGAATCGGGGTATCTCTGGGATGGTAAGATGTTGGTCCTTAAGGATAACAAGGTGGCAATTATAGGTATTAATCTCGTCAACAATCAAATTTGCGACGCCTTTTACATCATTGTCAACGACGACTATGACGGCACGACGGAGCAAGAAAGCCCCATCCGCCCCTACGCCTATTATCCCAACCCGGCCCAAGACCAACTCCACCTGCAGTACTCGCCCGACGTACAGCCCGCCTGCATCGAACTCTTCGACCTGCAAGGGCGACTTGTGAGCAAACAAAGCCAAGGCTTGGATAACATAGAGCTGCAAAGCCTCGCCCCAGGGCAATACGTAATGAAGGTCACGATGGAGGACGGAAAGACATTTACCGACAAGGTGGTGAAGGAATAGAGATTCCCTTTCGCTTCGCATGGGAAATCTAAAGAAGGAAAACAGTGGAAAGATGAAAAGACGATGGTTTATCTTGCTTGTCGTTGCGGCGCTCTCGACCGCCTGCTCAAACGATATCGACATCTTTGCCGATTACAAGCAGATGCCCATCGTCTATGGTCTGCTCGACGCCCGCGCCGACACCAACTACGTCAAGATCACCCGTGCTTTCTACGCTCCCGACGACACCTATCTGGCTGCAGCCAACCCCGACTCGAGCAACTACCCTGGCCGACTCGACGTCCGTCTCGTCGAATACCGCAACGGCGACTCCGTCCGCGAAATCGTTCTCGACACCATCACCATCCACAACAAACAGGAAGGCTTGTTCTATGCACCCTCGCAAAAGCTGTACTATACCGCCGAGCCACTCAACCACAATGGATCGGGAGCGCAATACCATTACCGCCTCAAAGCCGTCCTCCCCGACCGCGTCCTGACCACCGAGACTGATATGGTGGGCAACGGCGGCTTCGGTGTGCAAAGCCTGGGCGTGAACTTCTCGAAGGAGTACTTTGGCACCAACCGTCCCTTCCTGTTTCGGCCCGCCGCCAACGCCAGCATCTATCAAGTCACCATGGCGTTCACCTTCAAAGAGCAACGCACTCCCGATGGCGACACCATACCCCGCACCTTCTCGTGGGAAATCGGCACCTATACCGACGAGTACCTCTCCAAACACATGGACGGCGATTGCTATGTCTTCACATATCGGCCCGAGAATTTTTACGCGAAGCTGAAAGAGTTTGTCGGCGACGACAGCCTCACCCAAGGGGTCAGCCGTTTCATCAGCGACTATCCTGTCGAAGTCGACATCACTGCAGGCGGAGAGAAATTGATGCAATACATCTACCACAACGACGCCACCTACGGCTTCAGTGCCGGCGACCCTGAGTTTTCGCTCATCGATGGAGGCTATGGGGTGTTCTCGTCAAGGATGACTGCCGTAGGCAACATAAGGCTTGCCGGAGAGACCGTCCCCGAACTGGTGGCTATGCCCCGTTGGGGATTCGTTTTCATAGGCGGACGAGAAGAATAAAGCTAAGGACACACAGAGTTGTCATTATGCGTAAAGCGCCCTCAAATCGTCGGTCGTCAGACCGTTGAAGTCGCCGGAACTCATAAAAGCGCCAATGACATTGTGTCGTTGGCCTTTTTCTAATAAAGCGACAAGTTCAGCCTTGTTGTGCACCACCTTCAAATCTTTCCTTCCGAAGCCTTCAACGATACGCTCGTCGGGCATGAGCTCCAACTTCTTGATGGCCACGGCATGCGGGTCGTAGAAGACGATGGCTGTGTCGGCGAGCTTCAAGGCATCACGGTAATGGTCAATGAAGACCTCACTGAGACTGCTATAGGTGTGCAACTCAAAAACCGCAAGCAAATGCTTCTCGGGGAACTGCTCACGCAATGCCTTCACGCTGGCGTTGACCTTGGAAGGCGCATGGGCGAAATCGCGGAAGACGAAGTTGTCGCCATTGTCGAACAAGAGTTCCAAACGACGTGCGGCACCCTTGAAGGAGGCGATGGCTGCATAGAACTGCGCATCGGTGACACCCAGCTGCTGGCACACCAACCGTGCCGCATTGATGTTCTTCATATTGTGGCTGCCAAACACACTCACTTCCCTCCTGCTGCCGTCGGGTAAGAGCAGGGTCGTCTTCAGGCCGTCGCTCTCGAAAGGATGCACACCATAGCCGAAGGTGCGGCATTGTGCACCTTGAGCAATCTTGTCAGCCTCCACATCGGTCTGGTCGTAGATGAGACAGCCACCCGGCTCGATGGTACGGACGAAGATTCGGAACTGTTCGAGGTAAGTGTCGAAGGTCGGAAACACATTGACATGGTCCCAACCGATGCCGCTGATGACGGCGACATGAGGATGATAATGGTGGAACTTCGGCACACGGTCGATAGGCGAAGTGAGGTATTCGTCGCCTTCCATGACCATGTATTTGGCCGTCTCGCTGAGGCGTACCATCACGTCGAAGCCTTCCAGTTGGGCGCCCACCATGAAATCGGTCTCGATGCCGACCTTTTGCAACACATGCAGGATCATGGAGGTGATGGTCGTCTTGCCATGGCTACCACCGACGACAATGCGGGTCTTGTCCTTGCTCTGTTCATAGAGGTACTCGGGATAGGAATACACCTTCAGTCCCAGCTCTTGGGCGCGTACCAGCTCGGGGTTGTCGATGCGGGCGTGCATGCCGAGGATTACGGCGTCGTAGGTCTTGTCGAGCTTCTCGGGATACCAACCCCATTGTGGAGGCAAGATGCCCTCTTTGGCGAGGCGCGACTTGGAAGGCTCGAAGATCTCATCGTCCGAACCCGTGACTTCATAACCCTTGCGGTGCAAGGCGATGGCGAGGTTGTGCATGGCACTGCCGCCTATAGCAATAAAGTGAACCTTTTTCATAGCAATACAAATAAAGAAGGGTAAGCTACTCATATCGCACCGCTACAACCTCCTACCCTTGCTACATTCCTGTCCTGGGGGATTTCAGAGGGAGCTGGTCGTATAAGACTTACCCGATGCAAAAGTACGGACTTTTCTTGGATTGGCAAGCGAAAATCCGAAATATTTTATTCGTGCCCGTAGCTCGAGCCGTCGAAGCAATGCGTGCAGAGCTCACACTTCGGCAGGCCGATGGCTTTCACCACGCTATCCAAGGTGTTGAATTTCAGCGAGTCCACTCCAACATGCTGGCGGAGCATCTCGAGGAGTTCGGCATACTCCTTGGAATTCGGGTCACAATATTTATCGATGTTGCGGTTGTCATCGCCTTCGAGCTCTTTCACGCAGCGACGGGTGATGAGTTCCATGACCGTCTTGGAAGCCGAGAAATTGAGGAAGGGACAGCCGAAGAGCAGCGGCGGACAGCTGATGCGGACGTGCACCTCCTTGGCGCCGTAGTCGTAGAGCATCTTCACGTTGTCGCGCAGCTGCGTGCCACGCACGATGCTGTCGTCGCAGAAAGCTACCTTCTTGCCTTCGAGCAGAGCGCGGTTGGGGATGAGCTTCATCTTGGCCACATGCTCGCGCTGGCTCTGGTTGACAGGCATGAAGCTACGCGACCACGTAGGCGTATACTTCACCACACCACGCTGGTACGGGATCTTACGGACGTTGGAATAACCCAAGGCCATGCCGATGCCCGAGTCGGGGATGGCGGAGACATAGTCGAGGTCGACATAGTCGTGCTTACCCATCTCGCGGCCTTCGTTGTAGCGGGCCTCCTCCACATTGACGCCTTCGTAGTCGGCAGCTGGATAACCGTAATAGATCCACAGGAAAGAGCAGACTTGCTTCTTCGGACTTGGGGCAAGCAGCTGTTGCACGCCATCTAAGGTGACCTTAACGATCTCGCCAGGGCCTAAGCTATAGCAAGTGGCATAGTCGAGATTGATATAGCTATGGCTCTCGGAAGCCAACACATAGCCCTCTTCGCTCTTACCCACCACAATGGGGGTGCGACCATAGTAGTCACGCGCGGCGATGACGCCGTCCTCAGTGAGGATAAGCATAGAGCATGAGCCCTTCACCTTATCGAAAACATTCTTGATGCCGTCGACGAAGTCCTCGCCTTGGGTGATAAGCAGGGCCACCAACTCAGTGGGGTTGGTATAACCCGAACTCAGCTCGGCAAAATGCTGCTTGTTCTCCAAGCAATGGTTCACCAGTTCGTCCAGGTTGTTGATTTTGGCCACCGTAGTGATGGCGAACTTGCCCAGGTGTGAGTTGACGATGATAGGCTGAGCATCCGTGTCGCTGATGACGCCGATGCCGTTGTTGCCTAAGAACTTGCCCAGCTCATCGCTGAACTTGGTGCGGAAATAGGTGTTTTCGATGTCGTGGATCGAGCGGTAGAATCGCTCGCCGTCGTGGGTCACCATGCCCGCACGTTTGGTTCCGAGATGTGAGTGATAGTCAACGCCATAGAACAAGTCGCGTGCGCATGAACTTTTTAATACAGTACCGAAGAAGCCTCCCATAGTAGTAATAGTTTAGGTTATTGAAGATATAAATAAGGTCATAAAAACAAAAAACATCTGCGGGAGGTTGGTGAGCAAAGTCGAACCATCCCGTAGATGGACTGCAAAAATATCGTTTTTTGGTTTACCATGCACAACAATTTTATATTTTTGCCGAAATTTTTCGCAAGTCTATGATACTCAAACTCTATCCAACGAATCCCAACCCGCGCTACGTCAAGATGATTCTGGAATGCTTGGCCGATGGTGGCACCATCATCTTCCCCACCGACACCTTGTACGGCTTGGGCGGATGCATCAACAATCCACGCACCTTCGAGCGCATCTGCCAGATCAAAGGCATCCGCAAGGAGAAGGCCAACTTCTCATTCATCTTCCACGACCTCAGCATGTTGAGCGAGTTCACCAAACCCATCAACAACGACGTCTTCAAGATGATGAAGCGCAACCTGCCGGGAGCATTCACCTTTATTCTGGAGGCCAACAACAACATCCCGCGCATCTTCCAGAGCAAGAAGAAGACCATAGGTATCCGTATCCCCGACCAACCCATCATCACCAACATCGTCAGGGAGTTCGGCGCGCCCATCATGACCACCTCGTTGGCCGACGAGGAAGACGAAATCAACCCCTACCTCACCGATCCCGAGGAGATCCACGACCGCTACAAGGACCTGGTGGACATAGTTATCGATGGTGGCGCAGGTGAAAACGAGGAGAGTACCGTTGTGGATTGCACTGACAATGAGATTGTTATCGTTCGTCAAGGCAAGGGATTGTTGGACGAATAAAAAAAATCGGCTGAAAAAGTCGTTGATAACGAAAAAAGTAGTACTTTTGCAGCCGCAAAAAAGGATGACTCGGTAGCTCAGCAGGTAGAGCACAACACTTTTAATGTTGGGGTCCTGGGTTCGAGCCCCAGCCGGGTCACCAAGAAACAAAAAATCTCCGACTTGGTCGGAGATTTTTTGTTATCTTTGCCAACCCAAAGATACTACAATGATCGACTTATTGAATGACCTCAACGAGCCTCAAAGAGAGGCCGTTACCACTATAGAAGGCCCCGTGATGGTGATCGCAGGTGCCGGTTCGGGCAAGACCCGCGCCCTTACCTACCGTGTCGCCTACATGATACAAGAGGGCGTAGATCCCTTCAGCATCATGGCCCTCACCTTCACCAACAAGGCCGCCCGCGAGATGAAGGAACGCATCATGCAACTCGTCAACGCCAGCGACGCCCGCAACGTGTGGATGGGCACCTTCCACTCCATCTTCGCCCGCATCTTGCGCATCGAGGCGGAGAAGATCGGCTTCACAAGCAACTTCTCCATCTACGACACCGACGACTCAAAGGCGCTCATCACACAAATCCTCAAAGACTTGAGCCTCGACACCAAGGTCTACCCTGCCAAACAGGTGCTGTCGCGCATCTCGGCGGCCAAGTCGAGCCTCTACTCGCCCGAAGACTACGCCAACGACCCCGAGATCCAAGAGACCGACCGCAAGTCGAACAAGCCGCTGATCGCCCAGTTGTTCAAGCTCTACAACGAACGCCTGCATCGCGCCAACGCCATGGATTTCGACGACATCCTCTACTTCACTAACATCTTGCTGCGCGACAACCCTGACGTGCTCTACAAATACCAGAACCACTTCAAGTTCATCCTCGTCGACGAGTATCAGGACACCAACTACGCCCAATACCTCATCGTGAAGCGCATCGCGGCACTATTTGAGAACCTCTGTGTGGTGGGCGACGACGCCCAAAGCATCTATGCCTTCCGTGGCGCCAACATCCAGAACATCCTCAACTTCAAGAACGACTACCCCGACTATAAGCTCATCAGGTTGGAACAGAACTACCGTTCCACCCAAAACATCGTCAACGCGTCGAACGCCGTCATCGCACACAACAAGGACCAGATCAAGAAAAAGGTGTGGAGCGACAAGGAGAAAGGCGAGCTGATAGGCCTCATCCACGCCAACAGCGACACCGAGGAAGGCACCATGGTGGCCAACAGCATCTTCCAGTACAAGATGACACGCCACCTGCCCAACAAGAGCTTCGCCATCCTTTACCGCACCAACGCACAATCGCGTTCGATGGAAGAGGCGTTGCGCAAACAAAACATACCTTATAAGATATATGGCGGTCTCTCGTTCTACGACCGCAAGGAAATCAAAGACCTGTTGGCCTACTTCCGCGTCGTCATCAACCCTGAGGACGAACAGGCCCTGCTCCGTATTATCAACTACCCTGCACGCGGCATCGGCAAGACCAGCATCGAACGCATGATGGTCACGGCCAACGAACAACGCACAAGCATCTGGAAGTGCATGGAAAACAATGTGTTTCCGCAAGACTTCAACATGGGCACCGTCAACAAGTTCCGCGACTTCATGGTGATGATCAAGAGCTTCCAGACCCTACAACCCAAGATGAACGCCTTCGAGCTGGCCAAGCACATCACCAACACCATCGGGCTCATCAAGGTCCTCAAGGAAGACGACAGTCCTGAAGGCGTCTCAAGAGTCGAGAACGTGGAGGAATTGCTCAACGCCATCATGGAGTTCAGTGACCGTCAGGTGGACGAGACCACCGGCGAGACTGCCCGCGTCGACTTGGTGCAGTTCATGGAAGACGTGGCCCTGCTCACCGACAGCGAGATGAAGAAAGACGACCCCGACGAAGACTACGTCAGCCTGATGACCGTACACTCGGCCAAGGGCTTGGAGTTCCCCTACGTCTATGTGGTCGGTATGGAAGAGAACCTCTTCCCTGGCATTCTCAGCCTCAGCACAAGAGAAGAGTTGGAAGAGGAACGCCGTCTGTTCTACGTAGCCATAACCCGCGCCATGACCAAGCTCACGCTCAGCTATGCCGAGCAACGTTACCGTTACGGCAACCTTACTCTCAGCGAGCGTTCGCGTTTTGTCGACGAGATCGACGCCAACCTCATCGAACAGACGCAGAAGGCCTCGTTCAGAGGCACCTCGCCTGTAGGCGGCAAGCCCTTCGGCCGGTTCAGTGAGCATGGCTTCCGCAACCTCCCGAACACGCCTACGACACGACCCAGCGCCAGTCAACCTGCCGCCAGCCAACCCACTGTTCCGCAAAACCTCGAGCCCTCCAACCCCGACCTTTTGCAAGAAGGCATGCGCGTGATGCACGCCAAGTTCGGCGCAGGCACCATACTCAGCATCGAGGGTGCAGGAGCCAACAAGAAAGCTAGCGTTCGCTTCGACACATCGGGCATCAAGATGCTCATGCTGAAGTTTGCCCGTTTGGCGATATTAAAAGAATGAGATTCCCTTCGGGAATGGAGAATTATCCTTTGTTATTATCGGCGGCTTGTTACTGCTTCTGACAAGCAACTGCTTCTGGCCGCCGCTTGTTACTATATGCCTAACTCCATTCCCGCAGGGAATCTCACAATGTCAAAGCAAACCAACATCCTTTTTTGTGCTTGCATTATCCAAAAAATATATACCTTTGCGGCAAAATTGAATCTATGGACAGAACAGGATTGACATACAATACAGAAAAAGAACAAATCGTCATCTCGGAATACGGCCGTTGCGTGCAGGAGATGATCAAGAAACTGCATGAGATTGAGGACCGTGAGCAACGCACCGAAGCCGCCAAATACATCATCAGCGTGATGGTGCAGATGAACCCGAGCATCAAGCAGTCGAGCGACTACGAACATAAACTCTGGGATCACCTCTATATGATCTCGGGCTATAACCTCGACGTGGACAGTCCATTCGCACCGCCCATTCCCGTGGAGCAACAAAGCAAGCCTCAGCATATCGGTTACCAGAACAACGACATCAAATACGGTCACTACGGCCAATACCTCATCAAGATGATTGAGGCCGCCTCGCAGGAAGAGAACGAGGAAGTGCGTGAGGCCCTCGCCTACTCTTTGGCAGGCCAGATGAAACGTGACTACCTGGAATGGAACAAGAGCGTCGTCAACGACCAAGTCATCATCGACGACCTGAAGAACCTCTCGGGTGGACGTCTCGTCATCTCCGACGAATCGAAGCTGAACAGCAATGGCGACCAACCTGGAAAAGGCCAACCCCAAGCCAAGCAGCAACAACAGCAAGGCAAGAAGAAAAAGAAGAAAGTGCCGAACCTGAAGGCCAACATGAACAACCCCAACAACCCGGCCTACAAGAAACGCATGCAAGAACTCGGAAAACTCTAATGTCATGGCTTCATTGAAAATCAAAGGCGGCGGCAAGCTGCAAGGCGAAATCATCCCGCAAGGCGCGAAAAACGAGGCCATGCAGATCCTCTGTGCCTGTCTGCTGACGGAAGAGAAAGTCACCATCCACAACCTGCCCGACATCCTCGACATCAACAACCTGATCGCCCTGTTGGAAGGCATGGGCGTCAGCGTCGAGCGCCCTACAAGGCACGACATCACCTTGCAAGCCAAGTCGCTCAACTTCGACTACTTCGATGGCACTGACTACCAAAGCACCGCTTCGAAGCTGCGTGGCAGCGTGATGATGACGGGACCCATGCTGGCCCGTTTCGGCAAAGCCTACATGCCCAAACCCGGTGGCGACAAAATCGGCCGCCGTAGGCTCGACACCCACGTCATCGGTCTGCAGAAACTTGGTGCCATCTTTGATTTCGACAGCTACCAAGTTAAAGTGCAACAAGGCGGTCTGAAAGGCTGTTACATGCTCCTCGACGAGGCTTCGGTCACCGGCACGGCCAACATCGTCATGGCCGCTGTGATGGCACAAGGTACTACCACCATCTTCAACGCTGCCTGCGAGCCCTACCTCGTGCAACTCTGCACCATGCTCAACAATATGGGTGCCGACATCAAAGGCGTCGGCTCCAACCTATTGACCATCAACGGTGTAAGCCGTCTGCATGGCACGGAGCACACCCTACTCTCCGATATGATCGAAGTAGGCTCCTTCATCGGCATGGCCGCCATGACGGGTAGCGAGATCACCATCAAGAACGCGGGCATCGCACAGCTGGGCATCATACCCGATGTGTTCCGCAAACTCGGCATACAGATGGAATACCGCGGCGACGACATCTTCATCCCCGCACAAGAGCATTACGAGGTACAGACCTTCATGGATGGCAGCATCCTCACCGTCGCCGATGCGCCTTGGCCTGGCTTCACGCCCGACTTGATCAGTATCGTTTTGGTCGTGGCCACCCAAGCCAAAGGCACCGTGCTCATCCACCAGAAGATGTTTGAGAGCCGTCTGTTCTTCGTCGACAAACTCATCGACATGGGCGCGCAGATCATCCTCTGCGACCCGCACCGCGCCAACGTCATCGGTCTCGACCACGCTCATGCCCTAAGGGGCATCCGCATGGCCTCGCCCGACATCCGCGCCGGCGTCTCGCTGCTCATCGCAGCACTCTCGGCCAAGGGCGACAGCATCATCGACAACAGCGACCAGATCGAACGCGGCTACCAGTACATCGACAAGCGCGTCAACGCACTCAGCCTCAACGGGCCAATCATCGAGCGCCTCTAAACCAAACGCACCTTCACGACCCTGCCATTTTGTCAAAGCATAAGCTTTGGCAAAGGATTTGATTGTTGTTGCCGCAAAATGACAAAAGAGTAAAAACACACATATATCATGACAGAAAACGAAAACGTTAACAATCAAGACGATGCCTTGAAAGACACCGTCAATCCCGACATGGAAAACAGCCAAGAACCCGTTGACGAACAGCCGAAACAAGAAGAAAACACCGAAGCCAAAGAGACTCAAGGTGACAATGTTGCAGATAAAAAGTCAAAGCGGTTCAAGATCCGTCATGCCCAAGAGAAGGCATTGGAAGAAGAGAAAGCCAAATATGCCGAGTTGAACGACAAATACCTGCGTCTATTCTCGGAATTTGACAACTTCCGCAAGCGCACCGCCAAGGAAAAACTGGAGCTGACGGTCACGGCATCGGAGAACGTCATCAAGGACATTCTGCCCGTGTTCGACGACTTCGAGCGTGCCCTTCAAAACATGGAAAAGAACGGCAACGATGCCGACATGCAAGGCGTCACCTTGATCTTCAACAAGCTGAAAGACACGTTGAAGAAGAAAGGCTTGGAAGAAATCGACGCCATGAATGCCGAATTCAACACCGACGAACACGAGGCTTTGACGATGATTCCTGCTCCTGAGGAGGACAAGAAGGGCAAGGTCCTGGATGTCATCCAAAAGGGCTACAAGCTGAATGGCAAGGTGATTCGCTTTGCGCGTGTCGTAGTCGGTAACTAAGAAAGGAATCAAGAATGGCAGAAAAAAGAGATTACTATGAGGTGCTTGGGGTCAACAAGAACTCCACACCCGACGAGATAAAGAGCGCCTACCGTAAGGCTGCCTTGAAATGGCACCCCGACAAGTGGGTGAATGGCACCGACGCCGAGAAGAAGACCGCCGAGGAGAACTTCAAGGAAGCCTCGGAGGCCTATTCCGTGTTGAGTGACGAGAACAAGAAGGCGCGTTACGACCGTTACGGCTTCGCCGGTATGGACGGCGGCTCAGCCAGCGGTGGCGGAGGCTTTGGTGGCTTCGGCGACTTCGACTTGAACGACATCCTGAACAGCGTGTTCGGCCGTGGCTTTGACTTCGGTGGAGGCTTCAGCGGCTTCAGCGGTTTCGGTGGTGGCAGCAGCCGCGGCGGCACCGTCAAGCAACGCGGCTCCAACATCCGAGTGAAGGTGAAACTGAACCTGCAGGAGATTGCCCACGGCGTGAAGAAGAAAATCAAGGTCAGCAAATACGTCGCCTGCACCCATTGTCATGGCAGCGGTTCTGAGGACGGCTCCACCGAGACCTGTCCCACCTGCCACGGTCGCGGTCAGGTGGTGCAGACCGTCAACAGCTTCTTCGGACAGATGCAGACCGCCTCGGTATGTCCCACCTGTAACGGCACTGGCACCGTCATCAAGAAGAAATGCACCCATTGCGGTGGCGAGGGCATCACGAAAGGCGACGAAGTCATCGACATCGACATCCCAGCTGGTGTCGGCGAAGGCATGCAGCTCACCGTGCGCGGCAAAGGCAACGCCGGCCCTCACAACGGTGTCAACGGCGACATGCTCGTCCTCATCGAAGAAGAGCCGCATCCCGACTTCGAGCGCGACGAGAGCACGTTGATCTACAACCTGTTCATCACCATCCCGGAGGCCATCCTCGGCACCCAAGCCGAAGTGCCCACCGTCGACGGCAAGGTGCGTGTGAAAATCGCTCCTGGCACGCAAAGCGGCAAGGTGCTGCGGCTGAGAGGCAAAGGCCTGCCTATCCTCAACGGCTACGGCAACGGCGACATGCTCGTCAACGTCAACGTATGGGTTCCCAAGAAGGTCAGCAAGGAAGAGGAACAGTTGTTGCAACAACTTGGCCAGTCGCAGAACTTCAAACCCAACCCCACCCCCGAGGAGAAGAGCTTTTTCAGTAAGATTAAGGATTACTTTAACTAAATAAACCGGCGTTTCGACAGGCTCAACGACCTTGCAAGGGTCCCTGAGCCTGTCGAAGGGCCCGTTTTACAATTAAAACATGACTAAAATATCCGTCAACGAGGTCACCAAGTGTTATGCGGGCCACACGGCTTTGGACCGTATCAGCATCGACATCCCGGAGCGCTGCATCTATGGGCTTTTGGGCCCCAACGGTGCAGGCAAGACCACCCTCATCCGCATCCTCAACCAAATCACTATGCCCGACACAGGCCAGGTGCTCATCAACGGGGAGCCACTTGGACAAAGACATGTGGCCAGTATAGGCTATCTCCCCGAGGAACGAGGCCTTTACAAAAAGATGAAGGTGGGCGAGCAGGCCATCTACCTTGCCGAGCTGAAAGGCATCAAGAAAGCCGAGGCACAGCGTAGGCTGAAACAATGGTTCGACAAGTTTGAAATCGGCGGCTGGTGGGACAAGAAAGTGGAAGAACTCAGCAAAGGCATGCAGCAGAAAGTGCAGTTCATCACCACCGTCATCCACGAGCCCGACATCCTCATCTTCGACGAGCCTTTCAGCGGCTTCGACCCCATCAACGCCAACATGCTGAAGGAGTCCATCCTCGAGTTGCGCGACAAAGGCGCCACCATACTCCTTTCGACCCACAACATGGCATCGGTAGAGGAACTCTGCGACCGCATCACCCTCATCAACAAAGGGAAGAGCATCCTCGAGGGCAAGGTCAGCGACATCAAACGGCAGCACGACACCCACAAGCGCGAGATCGTAGTGCGCACCACGACGCCGCAGGCCATCTATGCCTTGGGCGACACCTATAATAATATAAAGGTGGAGCAGACCGACGTCGAGGACGAGATGCGACTGACCTTGTTCAGTGCCACGTCGAACGACCTCATCGCCCAGCTGCTCCAAAACGGACAGCTTGTCTCTTACAAGGAAGTGTTGCCTTCGATGAACGACATCTTCATCCAAGAAGTTCAATCCCAAAACCAAGCCTCATGAACAAGATCGGACTCATCATCAGACGCGAGTATCTGACCCGCGTGCGCAAGCGCAGCTTCCTCATCATGACCTTCCTCGGCCCCATCCTCATGGCGGCCATCTATATCATCCCCATCATGCTGGCCCTCAACAGCAACAACGAAAACATGCGCATCGCCGTCGTCGACGAGAGCCATTGGTTCGAGAACCGCTTTCAGGACAACAAGGAACACACCTTCGTCATCCTGCCCGGTCAGCCTATCGACTCGGTGAAAAACCTGGTGAAGGAGAACATCTTCGACATGGCGCTTTATGTCCCGCCAACCCAGCTCAACATCCCCTCCAACGCCATCGTCTACAGCATCCGTCAGGTGCCTATGGAAGTGGAGACCTACATCAGCAGGGTGATGCAAAAAGAGATCGAAGACCAGAAACTGATGGCCAACGGCGTCGACCCCGAGATTGTCAGCGCCGTCAAGACCGACGTCAACCTCTCCATCATGCGCATGGACGAGAAAGGCAACGAGAAGGAGACCTTCACCAAGGTACAGTTTACCCTCGGCATCGCCTTGGCCATGCTAGTGTATATGTTCATCATCTTCTTTGGCGGACAGGTGATGCAAGGCGTGGCTGAAGAGAAGACCAACCGTATCATCGAAGTCATCGTCAGCTCGGTGAAACCTTTCCAGCTGATGATGGGGAAGATCATTGGCGTCTCCTTGGTGGCACTCACCCAGTTTGTGTTATGGATCGTGCTGACAGGTGCCTTGTATCTGGGCTTCTCTGCCTTCATGGGCCTCAGCAATCCTGAAATGCTCTCATCGGGGACCGTGATGGCACAACAAATCAGCAACGAAAATGTCATGAACAACGAGAGCGTGCAGAGCATTCTGCAGATCGTTCACTCCATCGATTTCGGCACCATCATTGCCACCTTCCTTATCTTCTTCATCATCGGATATTTACTATACGCGACCCTTTATGCCGCCATCGGCTCGTTGGTCGACAACAACACCGACGCCCAGCAGTTCACCCTGCCTGTCACCGTCCCTTTGATTGTCGCCATCATTTCCTCATTCTACATCGTCAACAACCCCGACAGCAGCCTGTCCGTATGGCTCTCCATGATCCCCTTCACCTCCCCTATCTCCATGATGGTGAGGATCCCATTCGGCGTGCCCATTTGGCAAATCGTGCTCTCGATCGTGTTGTTGGCCGGCACTTTTGTGTTGATGACCTGGATTGCTGCAAAGATCTACCGCACGGGTATTCTGATGTACGGAAAAAAACTTTCCTACAAGGAAATATTCAAATGGTTGAAATATAAATAGATTTTTTTGTATTTTTGCAGGCTCGTAATGAGTAAAATTGACCACTGAGAATAGTTAAATAATTAAAAGTCAAATAATTAAATTAGTTTTACAATGCAAAACAAAGGAGCAATCAGGACGATAGCCATTATCTTCGCGCTGATCTTTCTCTATCAGCTCTCCTTCACTTTGGTGACCAAGAGAGTGGAAAAGAAAGCAGAGAAGTTTGCCGAAGTTGAGGCTACGAAACTTGCAAATGGAGATGAGTCATTAGATTTGAATCTCTTGAAAAACGAGATGGAATCGCACTATTTGGACTCGATGAGCAACGTGAATGTGTACAACTTGGGCTTCAAGAAGTTCACCTATCGCGATGCTAAGGAAAAAGAAATCAACTTGGGTTTGGACTTGAAGGGTGGTATGAACGTCACCCTGGAAGTCTCGGTGAAAGACATCGTCAATGCCTTGTCGGGCAATTCGCAAGACCCCACTTTCTTGAAAGCCATGGAACTGGCCACCAAGAGACAGGAGCAGAGCAAGGGCGACTTCGTCACCCTGTTTGGCGAAGCTTTCAAAGAGACCGATCCCAACGCCAGTCTTGTCTCCATCTTCCTGTATGAATTCAAGGACAAAGGCATCAACATCAATTCCAGCAACGAAGACGTGCTGAAGGTCTTGAAGAGCGAATGCGATGGCGCCATCGACCGTTCTTATCAGATCCTGGGAACCCGTATCGACCGTTTCGGTGTGGCTCAGCCCAACATCCAAAAGATGGAGAACTCGGGCCGTATCCTTGTCGAACTTCCCGGTATCAAGGACCCGAAGCGTGTGCGTAAGCTCCTCCAGGGCACGGCACAACTCGAATTCTGGGAGACCTACAACTTTGCCGACGTGCAGCAGTTCTTCAACGAAGCCGACGCTAAGCTGGCTGAGACCAGAAAGGCCCAGAGCTCGTTGGAAGAGACTGAAGCCCCTGTGGTTGTCAACGACAGCCTCGTTGAAGACAACGCTCAGGTGATCGCCGAAGAAGGTGCCGAAGTGGCCGAGACCGACAGCACTGACAGCAGCCTCCTCGACCAACTTGCCGAGAACCAAGAGGAAGAGCAAGTCGCCGAAGACGAAAACATGGATCAGTTCGCTGAGAACCATCCTTTGTATGCCAAACTGCAGCCCATCAACGGCGGTTCAGCCCGTGTGGGTATTGCCCAGGTGAAAGACACCGCTGCCATCAACAAGATGCTGGCCGAGGTGCAGGGCATCTTCCCCCGCAACCTCAAGCTCGCTTGGACGGTGAAACCCGAGACCTATCCTGGCCAGAACGGCGAGAACATCGAAGTGCTCGACCTCGTCGCCTTGAAGATGTCGCGCGAAAACAAATGCGCCCTCGGTGGTGAAGTCATCACCGACGCCCGTCAGGACTACGGTCAGAACAACCAGGTGGAGGTCACCATCCAGATGAACCCCGAAGGTGCCAAAGCTTGGAAGCGCCTCACCGGCGAGAACATCGGCAAGCAGATTGCCATCGTTCTTGACGACTACGTCTACAGCTATCCCGTCGTCAACGGCGAGATCCCGAACGGTCGTTCCTCCATCAGCGGTGGTGGCATGACCATCGAAGAGGCCCAAGACTTGGCCAACATTCTGAAGGCCGGTAAGCTGCCCGCCCCCGCAAGAATCCTTGAGGAGCAGGTCGTTGGTCCTTCGCTCGGTAAGGAAGCCGTGCAAAAGGGTATGTGGTCGATGGTGTTCGCCTTCATCCTCGTGCTGGTTTACATGGTGTTCTTCTACAACAAGGCTGGTCTCGTTGCCGATATCGCCCTGTTGGTCAACGTGTTCTTCCTGTTTGGTGTGCTGGCTTGCCTCGGCTCGGTGCTGACCCTGCCTGGTATCGCCGGTATCGTGTTGACCTTGGGTATGGCTGTTGACTCGAACGTGATTATCTTCGAGCGTATCAAGGAAGAGATCAAGGCCGGTAAGGGCTTGAAGCTCGCCATCGCCGACGGTTACAAGAACGCTTACTCCGCCATTATCGACGGTAACGTCACCACCTTGATCACCGGTATCATCCTGATCATTTTGGGTACGGGTCCTGTCCACAGCTTCGCCGTCACCCTCTGCATCGGTATCCTGACCTCTCTGGCCACGTCCATCTTCATCTCGAGACTGATCTTCGAACGTATGCTGGACAAGGAAAGAAACATCACCTTCAGCACTGCTTGGACGCGCAACTTCCTGCAGGATAAGCACTACGACTTCATCGGCATGCGCAAGACCTCGTTCATCATCTGCATCGTGTTCTTGGTCATCAGCTTGGGTTCGCTTGGCATCCGTCGTTTGAACCTCGGCATCGACTTCAAGGGTGGTCGTAACTACGTTGTCCAATTCGACAACCCGAGCATAAAGGTTGAAGACGTGCGTGAGGCTTTGAGCGCCGCCGACTTCGACAAGAACGCCATCCACAGCGCTCTCGCCATGAGAGAAGACCAAGAAGTTGACGACTGGTCAGCTCCTGAAGTGAAGACCTATGGTACCAACGGTCAGGTGAAGATCACGACCAAGTTCTTGATCAACAACGACAGCCCCGCCGTCGACTCGGTCATCCAAACCATCCTCTATGACGGTTTGAAGGGTCTTTACAACAACAACCTTGAGATGAGCCAATTCTCTTCGGAAGACGAGACCGTGGGCATCCTGAGCACCCAGAAAGTGGGCGCCACCATCGCCAGCGACGTCACCCGTAAGTCCATCTGGGCTATCATCGTGGCCTTGGCTCTGATGTTCGTCTACATCGCCATCCGATTCAAGAAATGGCAATATGGTGTGGCTTCCATCATGGCCCTGACGCAAGATACCATCATCGTGTTGGGTATGTACTCCCTGTTCTACAACGTGCTGCCCTTCACCATGGAAGTCGACCAGAGCTTCATCGCTGCTGTGCTGACCGTCATCGGTTACTCCATCAACGCTACGGTGGTTATCTTCGACCGTATCCGTGAGAACGTCGGTTTGCATCCGAAGAGCTCCTGGAAGTCCAACATGAACAGCGCCGTTAACAGCACCTTGACCCGTTCGTTCAACACCTCGGGTTCGACCTTGGTCGTGTTGCTCGCCATCTTTATCTTCGGCGGCGACACCATCCGCGGCTTCATCTTCGCCCTGTTGGTCGGTGTGCTGGCCGGTACCTTCTCCTCAGTGTTCCTGTCATCGCCTTTCGCCTATGTCTTGATGAAAGGCAACAAGAAAGACAAGGCCATTGAAGAAGAAAACGATTCGAAGAAGAAATGATGTAACATCATAATTCACCTTCTAAACTGCTTGCAAAAATCCCGCTGGAAACGGCGGGATTTTTTTATTGCCAAATCCTTCTCCGATTCACGGAATTGTTGTACCTTTGTCCGATAATATTATCGCGTATTCCGCGTTTGAAGAAAAGAGAATTGAAGTCTATGAAAAGATACATCCTTATCCTCATGTCGGCCCTGTTCATCTTTATGAGCAGCGACCTTTACGCGCAGAGAAGAAACCCTGCCAAAAACGCCGACCTCGCCTTCGGGCGCAAGCAATACACCGAGGCTGCCGACCGCTACAAGAAAGCCTACCGCAAGGTGCGCCGCAACAAAGACGAGCGCAACCGCATCAGCTTCCAGATGGGCGAATGCTACCGCCTCATCGGCCTCACCAAACGCGCCGAGCCTTACTATAAGCGCCTGCTGAAAACGGAATACCCCAACACCCATCCTGAGGTCTACCTCTATATGGCCGAAGTCTACAAGCAGAACGAGAAGTTCAAGGACGCCATACAGATGTATGAGATGTATGCACAGAGGGTACCGAACGACCCAAGAGGACCCATAGGCATCGAGACTACGCAACAGATCCAGGAATGGATGGAGAACCCATCAAAATATGAGCTCACGGCATTGAAGAAGGTCAACTCGACCAAAGACTCCGACTTTGGTGCTTGTTGGACCAACAACAACTATAACGAGATCATCTTCACCTCCACGCGTGACGCCGCCACTGGCAAGGAGAAGGATGGCATCACCGGACAGGAGTTTGCCGACTTCTTCATCTCGAAGCAGGACCGTAAAGGCGATTGGAGCACACCCGTGCTTGCCGACGAAAACGAGAACATCAACACGAACGCCAGCGAGGGCACGCCCTTCATGAATGAACGCTACACCAAGCTCTACTTCACCCGTTGCCAGAACGGTGCCCACCGTAAGAACGGCTGCCAAATCATGGTGGCAGGCAAGAGCGGAGGCGCTTTCTCAGATGCACGTCCCGTGGAGATTGCCGGCGTCGACACCTTGGATATCGTCGGTCACCCCACCCTTTCGAGCGACGAGCTCATCATGTATTTCGCCGCTGAACGCAAAGGCGGCTTCGGCGGCAACGACATCTGGGTGGCCATGCGCGAAAACACTAGCGAGCCATTCAAGCATCCCTTCAACCTCGGCGAACGCATCAACACGCCCGGCAACGAGGTGTTCCCGTTCTTGAGATACGACACCACCCTTTACTTTGCCTCCGATGGTCACGGCGGCATGGGCGGCCTCGACATCTTCGTCTCTTCGATGGATACCGCAGGCGAATGGGGCGAACCCCGCAACCTGAAATATCCCATCAACTCGGTCGGCGACGACTTCGCCATCGTATTTCACCCTAACGACGAGCGCGGCTTCATCTCCTCCAACCGTGGCAACAGCCGTGGCTTGGACAACATCTACTACTTTGAAGAGCCGCCCATCCTGTTCACCTTCTCGGGCGTCGTCAAAGATGCCAAGACCAAGCAGTTCGTCAGCAACGCCATAGTACGACTGGTGGGCAGCGATGGCTCCAACCTCTCCACCCGCACCAACGAGAAGGGTTACTTCAACTTCAGCGACAGCCAGATCAACAAGAACACGACCTACGATATCAGCATCGACAAGGACAACTACTTCACGCTGACCGCACAAGAGACCACCATAGGGCTGGAGTTCAGCAAGGACATCGAGAAAGACTACGACATCGAGCCCATTCCACAGGAGCCCATCATGCTGCCTGACATCCTTTACGACCTGGGCAAATGGGACCTCAAGCCCCAGTTTGAAGACTCGCTGCAAGGCCTGATCGAGACCCTGCAAGTGAACCCGACCATCACCATCGAATTGGCCTCACACACAGATGCCCGCGACACCGACGAGCACAACGACATCCTGTCGCAGAAACGTGCACAAAGCGTCGTCGACTACCTCATCATTCGTGGCATCGACCCGCTGCGACTCACCGCCAAGGGCTATGGCGAGAGAGTGCCTCGCACCATCCAGAAAGACATGACCGTGAGAGGCTATACCTTCAAGGCGGGCACGCGACTCACCGAAGACTTCATCAACAAACTGCCCAATAACGACGTACGCGAGGCGGCCCACCAGATGAACCGCCGCACCGAGTTCCGTATCTTGAGCAAGGACTTCGTGCCACGCGAGCACATCAACGAAGGCGGCACCGTCAACATCGCCATCAACCCACAGGAAGACCAGACCGAGACCTTCACTGTCAACAACAAAGGCTATTTCACCTTCTTCGCCAACGTGGATGGCTACAATGAGCCCTTCACCTACAGCCAAAACGCCGACTTCTGCGTCTCAGAGAGCCGCGCCCTGCAGCTGCTGAAGGACAACCGCATCGCTGCCAGCGACTTCAAGGGCGACGTGGACAAGATCCTCACTACGGGTGGCATCGCCAACAACGCCATCGTCGTCATCAAGGAAGTGAGAATCGCCGGCCGCTCGCTCTACAATGTGGAGTGTAAGGTCGTCAGCAAGATGATCGAACAATGGGTCATCGGACAGAAGAACATGAAGCAACTCGGCAACTTCGAGTTTGACACCAAAGAGAAAAAGTTAAAGTTTAAATAATGGACAATCGCTATAGTCAACGCGGCGTTTCCGCGGAGAAAGAAGACATTCACAACGCCATCAAGAACCTCGACAAGGGGCTCTATCCCAACGCATTCTGCAAAATCATACCCGATATCCTCGGTGGCGACCCGCTGTATTGCAACATCATGCATGCCGACGGCGCGGGAACCAAGTCGTCGCTCGCCTACCTCTATTGGAAAGAAACCGGCGACATGAGCGTATGGGAAGGCGTGGCGCAAGACGCCGTGGTGATGAACACCGACGACCTCATCTGCGTGGGTGCAACGGACAATATGCTCCTCTCCTCCACCATCGGGCGCAACAAGAGCCTGATTCCTGGCGAGGTGATCTCCGCCTTGATTAACGGAACAGAGCATTTCCTGCAGAAACTCCGTGACTTGGGCATCGGCATCTACCTGACTGGTGGTGAGACCGCCGATGTGGGCGATCTGGTGCGCACCGTCATCGTCGACAGCACCGTGACGACACGCATCCGCCGCGACGAAGTGATTGAAAACAACCTGCAACCTGGTGATGTCATCGTGGCCTTCGCCTCCTACGGACAAGCCACCTACGAGGACAGCTACAATGGTGGTATGGGCAGCAACGGCCTCACCTCGGCCCGCCACGATATGCTGAACCATTATCTGGCAGAGAAATACGATGAGAGTTATGACCACAGCATCCCGAATGATTTGGTGTATTCCGGTCCGCACAAACTCACTGACCCGACCGAGGTCCCTGGCGTTGATGTGGGCAAGCTCATCCTCTCGCCCACCCGCACCTATGCCCCGCTGATGATTCCTATCCTAAAGGAATTCCGCAAGCAAATCCACGGCATCATCCATTGCAGCGGCGGTGCCCAGACCAAGGTGTTGCACTTCGTTGACAAGCTGCACATCGTGAAGGACAATATGCTGGCGTTGCCGCCTTTGTTCAAAATGATTCAAGCCGCCTCGGGTACCGACTGGCACGAGATGTACAAGGTCTTCAACATGGGTTCTCGTTTGGAAATCTACACCAACGAAAAGGCGGCTAATGAGATGATTGCCATTGCAAAACAGTTCAATATCGACAGTCAGATTATTGGACACGTGGAGGCTTCGGAGCAAAAGAGATTGACGATTAAGAGCGAGTTTGGATTGTTTAAGTATTAAGAAAACCTCTATGAAGACCTTTACAAAGATTTTGATTGTTCTAATCATCATTCTCATTGAGAATAGTGTCTTAGCCCAAGATTCGATTTATTGTAAGGGTATCATGAGCATTACTGATACCATTGTTGTAAAGAAAAGACATCAGCAAGCCGTAGAACTTAACGTTCACATTTCATTTCCAACGACAGACACTGTTATCCTACATCGGTTTCGTGAAAACGTCTATACACAAGGGACAATAATTACAATTGATTCAATTCATTATAATCTATATGATGCAATTCAATTGTTTCAGCCCTCAAATGTAGGCAGTTTTGGTTTAGAATATATCTTGGAAGACTCCGAAGGAAATCAAATTATGGCCGGTCCTCCATTCATGTCATTTTATTCATGTGATAGAATTGAAGACGAAATAAAGCTACAGAATAGCAGGTATATTGTCAACAAAAGAAATTTGAAAGTAAAGTTCAAATGGATAGAAGACGATTTAGAGCGTCGTGAGATTGATTATAAAACCATTATTGTTAATGGCGAAACTAACGTCAAAGTCTTTCCTATGATAACCAAGAAGTTGGAACCTGGGAAATATAAGCTATTCCTATATTATAGTGTAGAGGACAGTTTATTTAAAAAGACATCCGACCATGCTTTTTCAGGTCTATTATTGTCAAACAAAATTGATCTAATTGTCAAATAATTTAGTCCTTGTGTCGTGGGTATTTCTGAAGACCTAAAAACAACAAGCATAACCTTACAACAAATCAACTTTAAGACCCTTTTATTGACGAATTTTGGAAAAAACACCAATTTTCGTCAATAATTTTGTATTTTTGTCGGGATAATAACTGCACAATGATACAAAGAAAGACTTATCTTGCTCAATTAGAGGCTGTTTGCAATCAAGACCTCATCAAAGTGGTCACGGGCATACGCCGTTGTGGAAAATCAACCTTGATGATGGAGTTTCAAGAGTTCCTTAAATCAAAAGGAGTTGATGAAAAATGTATCGTCTCCCTGAACTTTGAAGAGCGTGAAAACAGCCAATTTGAAGATTGGAGAATAGTATATGACTTGATTATGTCAAAACTTCCTACCAACGAGAAAAAGTATGTCTTTCTTGACGAAGTCCAACTCATCCCCCATTTCGAGAAACTTGTTGATGCCTTGTATGTCAAAAAGGACATTGACTTATATATCACAGGATCAAATGCCTATCTATTGTCAAGCGAATTAACAACTTTGCTTTCTGGAAGATACATAGCCATCAACCTGCATCCATTCTCGTTTGCTGAATACGCAACAGCATTTGAAGAGCAAAAAGATACCAGTCGATTGTTCCGCCAATACATGAACGGCTCCTGTTTCCCCGAAGCAGCGAACTTGTCGAAAATATCTCCCGAACTTACGAATACATACCTGAAATCGCTGTATGAAACCATAGTCGTAAAAGATATTTCCAAACGGCACCATCTTCGTAAATTCGACACGCTTCAACGCATCATCAACTTCCTTTTCGACAGCATAGGCAGTCTCATTTCTCCCAACAACATCGCCGACGAACTAAAGCGCGTTACCAAGGAAAGTTTGTCGCACAACACCGTTCAAAAATACATTAGATTTTTTACCGAATCCTATCTGATTTATCCAGTACAATTATACAACATCAAAGGAAAGCGATTGCTGGCAAGCAATTGCAAGTATTACGTTGTTGATTTGGGATTGAAAAACATATTGCAAACCAACAAAGTTGATGCTGACTTAGGCCATAAATTGGAAAATGTAGTGTATTTCGAACTATTGCGCCGTGGCGGAGAAGTATATGTCGGCAAGTCAGAGGATAACGAAGTCGATTTCGTTGTGAAAAAATATGACGGGCAATTGGATTATTATCAAGTCGCCTATACCGTTAATGACGAAAAAACCTTAGAAAGGGAATTGTCGTCATTAAGAAGGATTCGTGACAACTATCCGAAATATCTTTTGACTACCGATTTCGACAATTCGATCATTGATGGTATCAAGAAAATCAACCTCATAGATTGGCTACTGGATAGCAAATAATTTTGTACCTTTGCCCAACAATTCTGAAACCGTGGACATCACCGAAAAACTCGAAACAATAAAGCACCGATGGGAGGAAATGGGCGAACAACTTGCCGACCCTGCCGTGGCTTCCGACATGAAAAAGTTCGTGAAGCTCAACAAGGACTATAAGGACTTGGAGCCTATCGTCATGGCCTTCAAGGAATACAAGACCTTGAAAGCCAACGTAGAGGAAGCGCGCGAAATCTTGGCCACGGAGAAGGATGAGGAGATGCGAAAGATGGCCCAAGAGGAGTTGGATACCGCCCAAACGCGCATTGAGCAACTCGAGCAGGACATCCGCGTGATGATGATTCCCAAAGACCCGCAGGACAGCAAGAACGCCATTATGGAAATCCGTGCTGGCACGGGCGGAGATGAGGCTTGCCTTTTTGCCGGCGACCTGTATCGTATGTACTCCAAGTTCTGCGAAAACCGTGGTTGGAAGGTCGAAGTGACCTCTGTGAGCGAAGGTGCCAGCGGTGGTTATAAAGAGATCGACTTCACCGTGACGGGCAATGGTTGTTATGGAATTTTGAAGTTTGAGTCGGGTGTACACCGCGTTCAACGTGTACCCAAGACCGAGACCCAAGGCCGCATCCACACCTCTGCCGCTTCGGTGGCCGTGCTGCCCGAAGCCGAGGAGTTTGACGTGGAAATCAACGAGGGCGAAATCAAGTGGGACACCTTCCGTTCGAGTGGCGCTGGTGGACAGAATGTGAATAAGGTGGAATCGGGCGTGCGCCTGCGCTATATGTGGAAGAACCCCAACACAGGCGAGATGCAGGAGATCCTCATCGAGTGCACCGAGACCCGTGACCAGCCCAAGAACCGTGAACGCGCCTTAGCAAGACTGCGTACGCGCATCTACGACATGGAATACCAGAAATACATCAACGACATCTCCGCCAAGCGCAAGACCATGGTCTCGACCGGCGACCGCTCGGCGAAGATTCGCACCTATAACTATCCCCAAGGCCGTGTCACCGACCACCGCGTCGAAGGCTTGACTGTCTACAACCTTGCCGCCGTCATGGATGGTGACTTGGATGAGATCATCAACAGGTTGATGATGGCTGAAAATGCTGAAAGATTGAAAGAAAACATTGAATCATAATATATGAATAAACACCATCTTTTTGAGCAAATCAAGAAAAAGCAGTCGTTCCTTTGCGTCGGCTTAGACACCGACATCAACAAAATTCCGCAGGAATTGTTGGCTTTCGAGGACCCTGTTTTTGAATTCAACAAACAAATCATCAACAAGACCGCACCCTACGCTGTTGCCTACAAGCCCAACACAGCTTTCTATGAGGTCTACGGCGCCAAAGGCTGGCAGAGTCTGGAACGAACCATCCAATACATCAAGAACAACTATCCCGACATCTTCATCATCGCGGATGCCAAGCGCGGCGATATCGGCAACACCTCGGCCAACTATGCCAAGGCCTTCTTTAACACCCTGAAAGCCGACGCCCTGACCGTGGCACCTTATATGGGCAAAGACTCCGTGGAGCCTTTCCTCAACTTCGAGGACAAATGGGTCATCCTCTTGGCCTTGACCTCCAACAAAGGCTCTCAGGACTTCCAATACCTCAGTGTCGGTGAACGAATGTTGCACCAACAGGTGCTGCAAACGGCCACCACTTGGGCCGACTCGGAACAGATGATGTTTGTGGTAGGCGCCACGCATCCCGAGGAGTTGGGCGAGATCCGTAAGATGTTGCCCGAATATTTCTTCCTCGTGCCTGGTGTAGGTGCACAAGGCGGCGACTTGCAGGCCGTGGCCCACAATGGCTTGAACGACGAATGTGGCTTGCTCGTCAACTCGTCGAGAGGCATCATCTATGCCTCCAATGGCAGCGATTTCGACGTAAGGGCTGGCGAGGAAGCGAAGAAATTGCAGGAGCAGATGGCAGAATTATTGAAGAGCAAGGGGCTCTAAAGGCATAGATACGCTCGCCCTACTGTTCATGTCATACCGAACGACGAAGGAGTGAGTGTATCTATGAACAGCAGGACTCGGTATGACATGCCTTCAAAGCAAAACAAAAAAGCCGCTTCGATGAAGCGGCTTTTTTGTTGCATTCAGCAGACCGATTAACGGGCCACCGAGAAGGTGCAGTTCACCATGGAGCCGTCGTTGGCGATGATACGGATGAAATACACACCGCTGTTGAGGCTCTGCGTGTTGACTTGAGCCTTGTTGCCATTGACTTCTTGCTTCATGACGCGTTGACCGACGGCGTTGTAGACCTCAATGCTGCTCATGCCCTCACCTTCGACATTCAGGATATTGTTTGTCGGGTTAGGATAGAGCTTCACGCTGTTTTCGAGTTCATCGACGCCTTCCATCCAGGTTTGGAATGTGGTCTCAGGACCATAATAGGTCTGGCCGTTGACGACGGCATAAGCCTTCACCATATAAATGGTTGACATTTCAAGGTCGTCGGTGTAGCCAAGGATGTTCTGGAACTCATTATAGACGCCGTTGATAATCATCGGCTCGGGGCTGGTCACCTTACGGCACTCGAAGCCCACTTCGTCAGGATAAACATTGCATTCCATGTGAGCCATAAAGTCGGCATGGTTGTAATCCACATTGGCGACTTCCGTTTGGGTGATATCAACCTGCACTGCACCTGCGACAGAAATCAGCTGCGAGGCAGCTTCGCCGAACTCACCATCGTCTTCATCACCAAAGAGCACGTTGCCTTGGCTGTCCTTGACGATATAGTAGCCATGACCGAAGGAGCAGCAGATGCCATTGCCCATCTGGTCATAGATAGTGAACTGTACGCATTCGTTGGCGGGTACAGTGACATGCTCGACGTGGAGTTGAGTGCCTGTGCCGCTAGCCAGCATGGTGTAGGGACCGCCTGAAGCGAGCACCGTGCCATCGGGGGTGGTGAACTCCCAGGTGATATGGTTGCCGAACTTGTCTTGCATGAGTTCTAGCGTCAGCTCTTCCTCTTCGCCTTCGATTTCGACCTCAGCCCATTCGATGCAAGTGACCGAGCCAGTGGCATGTTTATCCATAGGCTCACCGTTGGCTTCTGTCAGGTTGACTTGCACAGGATAGGTGCCGAAAGGAACATCCAACGTAGTGGCAATCTTCTCGACGCCATACTGCTGCAGTTCGCCTTCCCAGTTGATAGTCTTGGTTTCACCTTCAAACACGACCTCAAACGTCATGGAGGTCAGAACATCCGTACCGATGTTCTGGACATTCACCTCGATGTCCTTGGTATGCGTGCAGGTGGCACCACCAGCTTGGCTGATGCCCTTGATGGTGGGATAGATGGGAGCGTCGACGCCTTGCACCATTTCAAGCGCGCAACCCGTCAGGATAGGACGATAGGCGCTGCCTTGTTGACGTTCGGAAACCCAAGCCAAGAAATGGATGTTGTTAAGGTCGACATCGACACCATTGGGGCTGCCGATGACCTCAGGAATCAAGTACTCATAGGTTTGCGTAATCAGCGTGCCCTGGGTGGTGGGGCTGATGGGATCACCCCAAGCGCTTTGCGAGATGACATCGCGAAGGATGTGGGTGTGGACATACTGGCCATTGAGCCATTGCGTCGGGTTATAGTTGCCGTAGTCGGCTTGTGAGCCAAGGATGCTGTCTTGCAACATGGCCACGGTCAAGAAGTTCTCATCAGCGGAGCTATTGCCCGTGTAGTAGACTTCCACCGTAATAGTAGCCACACGTGTTTCCGGATTGACGACCGCCATACCAGCGATGTTGCATTCAGAAGCTTGACTCAATTGTTGGTTGGCGATGCCTGCCCAAGCGCTTCTGCTCTGACCGGCAGCCGTAGTACGGTTGACCACACCAGTAGGATAGCCTGAGATTTGGAAACCGCCATGGATGGTGTTACCATCAGGGGTAATCATGTTGGGATAGGAAGTCTGGGCATAACCGCCAGCATGGATGTTGATAGCCCAAAGTCTGCCAGGATTGGCAGCCATAAGCTCATTGGCAATACGGTGACCGTCAGTGCAATAGCCACAGCCACGGCCAGTGAACTCCTCAAGAATGACATTCCTGTTGGCAGGTTCTGTGGATACATACTGCTGTGCTTTCACCGAGAAAGTGAAGGCCAGCAACGCCATTAAGGCAAAGGTAAATTTCTTCATAGTCGTAATATTTAGTTGATGAATACTATTCTTTCACGCTACAAAAATACACATTAATTAAAAAAATGCGCCACTGGGTGACGCATTTTTTCAAGATTTTTGAAAAACTCTCTAAATCAGAGTCCTTCGATGATTGTGGTCCAGCCAAACTCGTCAGGCTCAGTGCCGTATTGGATGCCACGGAGTTTGTTGTAAAGCTTCTCGCTCCACGGGCCCGGTTTGCCGTCGCCAAACTGGTACGACTTGCCGTTTTCGGGGTCGTCGATACGCGAGATGGGGCTGATGACGGCAGCGGTGCCGCAAGCGCCAGCCTCTTCGAAGGTGGACAGTTCCTCTTCGGCGATGGGACGACGTTCGACCTTCATGCCGAGGGTCTCAGCCAGCTGCATCAAACTCTTGTTGGTGATGGAAGGCAGGATGGACGTGCTCTGAGGCGTAATATAGGTGTCGTTCTTGATACCGAAGAAGTTGGCAGCGCCAGCCTCGTCGATGTACTTCTTTTCCTTGGCATCGAGATAGAACTCGCAGGCGTATTCGCCACCATGGCAGGCCTCAACGTGCGGACGCAAGGAAGCGGCATAGTTACCACCGACTTTATACGTACCGGTACCCAGCGGGGCAGCGCGGTCGTACTTGCGCGTGATGACGTAGGGGTTGGCCATGAATCCGCCCTTGAAGTAAGGACCGACGGGGGTCACGAAGACCACGAACAGGTATTCGTCAGCGGGTTTCACACCCACGCGGGCGCCCGTGCCGATGAGCAGCGGACGGAGATAGAGCGAAGCGCCAGTCTCGTATGGTGGGATGAAGTCGGCGTTGAGACGGATAACCTTCTCGACGGCTTCCCAGAACAACCCATCGGGAACCTCGGCCATCATGATGCCCTGTGCAGAACGCTGCAAACGCTTGCAGTTCTCGTCCCAGCGGAATACACGCACTTTGCCGTCCTTGCCACGGAAGGCCTTCATGCCTTCGAAGGCTTCCTGACCATAGTGCAGGCAGGTGGCAGCCATATGGATGTTAATCGAAGTGTCGGAGCTGACTTCCAATTCGCCCCATTTGCCGTTGCGGAAATAGCAGCGGACATTGTAATTCGTTGGATAATAACCGAATGTTAAATTTGCCCAATCGATGTTTTGCATGATGTATTATGTTTTTAGTTGATAGATTCTGTCGTTTTCTAAAAGTCCACGAAATTACAAATAATTTCGTTATCTGAATATGTTTTTAAAGAATTTATTTACGATGTTGTACTTATACAGCACCAGATCCGTCTTCCCTTCCTTGTTGACTTCGATTGCATTCCACCTGAAACAATTGTTGTTTTTATCATAAATGACCTGGAAAGGCACTGATTCAGTCCATTTTACGCCATCGATCACGACGCCTTCCTTGCCATTGACATAGGACAGCTTGTGCATTCCGTCGGCAGAAAACCTATCAATAGCGATGTTGCCAATCGTATCATCAGCATAATAAACCGATTTGGATTCCTCGGCCATATTACTGATTTGGCCGCCTTCATATCTATACCATTGTCCATGGGAGTAGAAATGGAACCGCAATTCCTGTTCTGCATCAAGATCAAAATGACCGATATGCACTTGACGACGGATTATCTTACCGTTCATTACCAGCGTCTCCCCCTTTTCTTCCTCGCCTTTCTTGGTGGCCTTATAGAAATAGTCTCCTTTATTGGAGATGAGAAAGTCCGTAATGTTATAGTTCCCAACATATTTCATTTTGCCGTCAACCCAGAAACAATCATCTGCGACAGCCATCCAATGATTGCCATCATACGAATACTTGAACCTAATGTCTTCATCGTTGTACTCTCCAAACATCTCTACGACCTTACCATCGACAATAAGCACGGTTTCAGGCATGTATTTGTCACGATAAAGATAATAGTAATGGTTTTGGCTCTTGGTTTTGTTGAGCGCAAAATGAATGGTATCACCTTCAGCAAGACGACGTTTGTCGCCCTTGGGCAGCCATGCGTCCTCAGATTCCTTATAGGCCTTTTTTTCTAACCAGACAATCTGTTTGGTTTGTGCAGGCATAGCCCCATGCTTATAGGTGCTATGGAAATAGTTATCCCTCAACTTATAGACATAGCCATCTTCCGTGAGGCTAATAATGCTGTCACAGATATTCTGCACGTCACCATAGGCATAGATGGTTTCCATCTTATACCCTATCTCGCTCAAATCCTCTTCATACGACTTGAGGACAAGAACGCAGTCGTTCCACCTACAGCCTAAACGGAATGGACGAACTACAGACTTTATGTGAATAACTTGTTTTCCGTTGTGGAAAACCAACGACATGTCATTTTTATCATTTTTGGCCACATACAAATAATCGTAATATGTGGAAACAGACTGGGTGCTTACGTTGGGGAGCAAGCTGTAATCGGCTTGGAACTCACCTCTATTCACGGTCAGGAACCCGTCCAATGTTGCCAGGCAGACACGATCCATATTTTCAGGCAGTTGCGCTATTGACAACTGCGCGAACCCGGTCAGTATAATAAGCAGAATGAATAGTTTTTTCATATCACAAACCTATTGATAGCTACATTTTGATTTTTTAAACTCTCCCAAATGGAAACCGATACCGAAATCCACATAGAGATGTCTGTCACCCAGCAAATCCGATTCATGCAACATGACGGTGATGGGGAATCGCCACACATTGAGGATGGCTCCTAATTCGACGCCCATTCCTTGGAAGCGCTCCTCCAGGCCAGAGAGATTGGCAGTCGCTGAAACGCCCAAGGTCACGTCAATCAAACCATTCACTGGAGTAATGAGAATACCTGCACCTCCTTCAATATTCTTTATATCAAGGCTATCGGACGCCTGTGTGTCGGGGAGATACATGGCTTTCAGGTAGGCGCGCAGCTTTTCCTTACCTAGATCGCCGATCATAACACCCTTTCCATTCACGGCAGGACGGCTGATATAATTCAACGAAAACCATCGGCGACTGTCACTGGCGCAATAACCCAAAGACGGATCATAATAGCGCTTCAAATAACCACCCAAGCCCAACGCGAAGCTGGTGTGCTGAACCTCAGCGTTAAGGCGAGAAGTGTGGAAGCCCATGGTAAGCATTAAATTCTTATAGAATCCCATAACGCCAGCTTCATAATCCAATCCGTAATGCGGCAATCCGGAATAAGCGCCCATGCCTATTCCAGCATATGCACCAACATAGGGGAATTTATTGGGTCGAAACACTGGACCGATAGTCAAATTATAACCCGAGAGTCCACTACCAATGCTGTCAAACGCTTTGACAATTGGGGTGTTGGCATTGAAATGCGCATAAGCGCCCCATGACTTTGATCCCACAAAGCCGGTCATCATACCGACAGAAGCTTTGGGTGCCCACGTGATAGTTGCAAAACGAAGACCTGGCTTAAACTGTACGTTACGCTGCTGCTCATTGGTGAACAACTCTCTGCGTTCCAAGCCCATCTTTAATGAATAATGGCTATAATCTACGGGCATTTCAAAAGGCGTGTATCGGACACTTGACTCACCGAGGTCATTAACAATCGTAACCTTTAGATTATCTGGGATGCTTGTAACGGCAATCATCCCTTGGTTTGCAGATCCTTCATCGTCGATCTCAGGCTTAAGCACAGGCTTTTTCGACATTAATGCATATTGGTAAACTGGCACCTCGAACAACCTGTGACCTGCGCCAATACTGATTGTACCTCTGCGGCTGAAAGGCGATTCATTTGGCAAAACATGGACCATCACAATGTCTTGGTTTGCTGAGACATCAATCCAGTTATCGGGTGTTGACACCTCCCATTGCCCGCAATTGCTCTCCACCTTAAGGAAGTCTTCCGAATCGCTACAGGGCAAGACCAATTCTTCCTTACTAAAGGAAAACATAGTATCAGATTCGGCCTGGTGGACAACGATCGGGAACTTTTCCTCGAAAACGTTGACAATCAGCGTAGCTTCGCGCGCCTCAGCCAAAGGGTTCGGGCTGCTCTTAATAAACAACATGGTATCATTCTTCCGGCACTCGATCCAGTTAGGAGCAGGCTCGACTAACCACGACGAAGCATTCGTATATATGGCAACTCCTTTCGTCTCGCCATATTTTGTAAAACTCACTGTGTCGGGGTTGGCCTCAAACTCAAGCCGCCCTCCTAATTGAGATACATTTATCGAAACCGTCCTTCCATCAGCCGCCACCACAACGTTCGCTTTACGCACATCGGGTTGGATATTCGTTTCACACGAAACCGAGACCACATCGCCCTTCTTCATGACCTTGCACCAAGCCAAGCCACTACTCACCCTGAAATAGTCGGCATTAGTCCTCACTGTCACGTTCTTGGTCTGGCCTCCAGCGGCATCAAACTGCAATCCATTCTCCGAAACGCTTAGGGTTGTACATTCCCTAATCATTCGATCAAGGTCATTGTCAATAGGAATACCACCTTTGCAAATCTCCTTGATTCTCTTGAATTTATCTCTAGCTTCATTAAGCTTTCCTTCGTTCTTAAGCCTTACAGCCTCCTCATGGAAATAATTATAGCGGTCATAGTTTTGGGCATCGACCGCCATATAGCACAGCAAGACTGCAATGATCGTCAAAAGAATTCCTCTTTTCATGATTTGGTTTTGTTGTTTTTATTTTGACTTAATGATTGCGTTCAAAGAATCCAGCATAGGCTTGTCTTCAGGCAAAGCCAGAATATAGGCTATTTCCATATCTTGCTGGGCAAACTTCAAGCCTCCCTCCGCAATCATCAATTTCAAATCTGATGTGATGGTTTCCAAATACGCCTTTCTGAGTTCCAACAAAGCATTCCGCTTAGCTTCGACATTATAAGCGTCTTCGAAAGTATCACCAAAGCTATTCTTCAGTATCATGGCCGAATCATACTCGGCCAAGCCTTCCATCATTTTCACATAAGTATCCTTGTTGGACACCATCTGAAGGAAGTCTTTCTTAAACTCGATTCCATCAGGAAGATCACGAACCAAAGCATCAGCCTTATTCGCATGATAATCAAACATCTGAGTCTCATTATGATTGTCAGCAACGGCCTCAGTGTCCGTCGGTTCAATTTCATCAGGGACGGCAGCAGAATCTTTCAGCGAAAAGAACAGGCCCACCCCAAGCAACGCTAAAACAAGGGGAAGCATCGCCAATCTTCTTCGGCGGTTCCTTTTCTTTTTCAGCGCCGACGAAACAAGATTCTCTACAATCCTCGCAAAAGAAGCCGTTCTGTACTCATGTGTCCATGAAAAGACCTGAATCGTGGTAAGAGGTCTCAAAGGTTCAGGCAAAGACTCTGCCTCTGGCATGACAAAACCTGGAAGCCCAACGCCAATAATGTTTTTATTCGCATTCTGAGCCTGAATAATCTCGCGTCGCACCCAATCCTCTTCATCTATACAACGATCAAGGGTACCAGGTGACAAAACAAGAAGAAAGTCTTTACACTCGTTAATGGCGTTTTCGATCTGCACCGGAAACTGTCCGCTGCCAATCTCATCGACATCAAGAAAGACTTTATATCCCAAATTTTCCAGTTTGGCCTGCAATTCGCCTGCCACACCAGCACCTGCACCTTTACGCCTATAACTGATGAAAACGTCGTATGCCATGAATACTTACATACCTTTACAATAGGTTTGCAAAAATAGCAAATATATCTATCCGTTTAACATTGTGAATAAAATTAATAATCAGCCTATCAACGGCAAGACGGTTTCAAGATAATGGCGCTCGATACCGTACTGTTTTTTCAAAGTGTCAATCTGCCTCAGAATGGCCTCTTTGTCAACATGCGCCTTGGTTTTCCTTCCCACCAGCAGCACATTCTTCGGCGTGTGTTCCATCTCGATAAACTCCATCACTTGGGTCTTGTAGCCGAAATACTCCAGGATCAAAGCGCGGATGGTGTCGGTGATCATCACGGCTTGACGCTCAAGGAAGATGCCGTAGCGCGTGATGGCGTTGACCTTGCCCGAGCGTTCCATCTCCTGCCGGATTTGCTTGTGGCAACAGGGAGCGCAGACAATCAGCTCCGCTCCCGCCTTGATGCCCGAGGCGATGGCGTCGTCGGTGGCCGTGTTGCAGGCATGAAGGGCAATCAGCACATCCAATTTCTCGGGATGATAGGCCTCGATGCTACTCTCCACAAACGCCAAGCCTTTCAAGTTGTCCGCTTTGATGATCTCGTTGATTTTCAGCACCAAGTCGGGACGGATCTCCACGCCTTTGATGTCCACGTCAAGGTTCAAGCGTTGGGTCAACAGCTCGTGCAAGGCAAAGGTGAGATACCCCTTCCTTGCCCCCATGTCGGCGATGTGGACCGTCCCATCGAACTTTACCGGTCTAATGAGGCTCTCCACAATCTCGGCATACTTGTAGATCTGCTTGAACTTATGCTGCATGTCGGCGGTAATCTTACCCTCGCGCGTGGTCAGACCGAGCTGATACCACCACGGATTCGCTGGGTTGATGAGACGGGCCTTCTGTTTGTCGTGTTCCAGGTTTTGCTCGCGACATTCCTGTACTTTCTTGGTTTGGAGGGTCGCCTTGCCCTTGGAAGAGACCAGCAATGTGATATCCTCGTCGACGGTAAACAGCACGGCATTCAGGAAACGGTCGGGGACCATTTCCTTCAGCACATCAAGCATTTGCGTGGCATCATAGTTCTTCACCTCGTCGCGACGCTCATAGTGATAAGTAAAAGCAAACAGGTGCTTTCCCTTGATCAAGACTGGCTTCACATAGATGTTGCGCAGCTCGTCATGCTTCTGCACGGGCTTGCTCAGCGTCATCTTCACGAGGGTGCTTCTTTCGGCGGCTTCGGCCACGCGGTTCAGGAATTTTTCAATGTTTTCAGGCATCGTTGAATTTTTCGGCAAAGGTAGTGAATTATCGGACATGGAGTGTACATGACACCAAAATCACATGTACTCGGCCCAACGTGCCTGCAATTTCTCCTCAGCCACCTCGATGATGTCCTTCAGGTGGCGACCGTATGACCGATAATAGACCAACCACGCCGTGATGCCATAAACGACAACCTGAATCCAAAGGCCAACTAATTCGGGATGCACGTCACGAAGCAGGGCACCCATGCTGCTGATCTTCACGAAACCGTTGATGCCGAAGGTGGAAGGGAAGAACCACGAAACGGCTTTCCAAAACGGCGGCACGGCGCACGAAGGCCACGAAATGCCCGAAATGAACAGCAATGGCACCGAGGCAAACACAAACATGATGATGAACACCTCACGATTATGGGCAATGCCCGAAATGGTCATGCTGAAGAACACACACGCCAACAGATATGGGAACAGAAACGCCACCAAATCAGTCCAATGGCCTATTTGAACCAAATGGAACAAGCGCGGCACCACACAAAAGACATAGGCCGAAACCACCACATAGATAGCCAAATAAGCCGCTCCTTTGCCCAAAAGCATTTCGATGGGCCGTTTTCCGATGACGTGCGGTTCAAGGATGCCCCGGCGTTTCTTCTCGCGCTCCTCCCCTGCCATCATACCAATGCCCAGTACCATCGTCTGCTGGATTAGCAACACCAAGACCGCCGGAATGAGAAATGAGGCGAAGCCATTCTGTGTGTTGAACATCGGGACATACTCATATTCAATGGGATAAGCGAAAGTGGAGACCTGCTTTTCTGTCGCGCCCACCAGCCGTTGCGCTTTGATGTCCTTGTTCATCGCCAACGAGACTTCGGTACACGACGACAGCACTGCCTTATAGTACAACAAACTGCCCATATCAGAATACAGTTCGACGATGGCTTGTCGCCTTTCCATCAAGGCTTGGTCGAAGTCGGCAGGAATGTAAATCAGGCAGTAGGCTTGGCGTTTGTGTATAAGGTTCACCGCCTCCTGCATATCGGCACAATGACCAACGATATCGACATCCGCTGTGGCATCCACCTTGCGCAAAAAGTCACGACTTGTGGACGAGTTGGCCAAATCGACCGCTACGGTAGCAACTTCCCTAACGCTCTCGTTGCCATAAAGATAAGCATAAAGCAAGGGATAAAGCAACGGCACGATGAAGAAAAACACGATAACACCCTCATCGAAAAGCGAGTTGTGCAATTCCTCGCGAAAGATTTCCAGAATATGATGCAACCACTTCATTTCATTTCGTATATTGATATTCCAACAGACACTTTTTCAAACGATTAGGCAGCAAGAATGGCAGAATCAGGAAGGCCACCAAAGCCGCATAGTTCAAGTAAGAATAGTACATCGGCAAGCCATTGAGCGCCTGGTCGACATAAATCAGGTAATAATGCCGCAACGGAAACAAGTATGACAACGCTCGCAAAGGTGCCGGGAACGCGATTTGGGGGAACGAGAATCCCGAAATCGGGAACGACAACACGCCCCAAAGCGTGGCGATGCTCAACGCCCATCGCAACGAGGGCAACAACTCGCACAAAAACACGCCGAACGCCTGAGAGACAAGTATCAGAAGCAAGGCCGCCAAAGCCATGGGCCACAGGCCGCTTCTCAACGGGAAGTCCCAATAGGCGTACAACAGCACAAGATAGGTGCTTCCCATCACAATCCACACCAAAAGCTGAGGCAACAACTTGCCCATCAGCGCCTTATGGATATTGCCCTCGGCCAGTTCCATCCAGCGTTTAGAAGTCCCTTCCTTGACTTCGCTATGAATCGAGTAAATCGTCACCTGAAAGATGAGCAACATCAGCATTGCCGGCAACAGAATGTTGGAAAGATAGATGGAGTAGTTCAGTCCCGGATTGCCGATGGCGTGCATTTCCATTTTGATGGGTTGCAGGACCCCCATCACCTGATCGTCGGTGAAACCTTTGGCATAAAGCGTCTCACGCGCGATGGCACCAGAGGCCAACTCGGCCATCATTTTCATATCACGGTATTCCAACGAGGCGGGAATCAGGTAGGCGGCGTTGGTGTAGAACGACACCTTGGGCTGCTTGCTGGACAACGCCTTTTCGGTCGTGCCTTGAGGGATGTAATAGAAGGCGTAGATTTTGCCCTGTTGCAATGCCTCGCGGGCTTCGCCAAAATTGGCATATTGCTCCACTATGGCGGTTTGCTGGAAAGCGTCGAGATTGCGAAGCACCTGCCGCGTGATGGCGGTGTTGTCCTCGTCAACCACGCCCACAGGGATGTCGACCGGCAACCCTTTCCCCATCAAAGTGGTGAAAAAGACATAGCCCACCAATGGCGCGACGACCATACAGAAAAGATAGACCGGCTGCGAAAGCATCCGTGCAACCTCGCGCTGCGCGATATGCCAAACCACCCGCTTGTTGCTCTTTCCGAAACTCATCTCCTGTGCTCCTTCTTCACAATCACACTCATTCCCGGACGAAGGTCGCCCGTGGCCGAAAGAGGTGTGGCTCTCACCTCGAAGGTCTTCAGGTCATATTGTCCCGTTTCCTTGGTGGCCTTCCAAGCCGCGAAGTCGCCGATGTCCTTCATATAACTGACCTTCATCCTTACCGTCCTGTCGATGGCAGGAACATAGGCATCGAACTCCGACCCGATGTAGAAATCCTTCAAATAATCCTCGCGCACATTGAAGCTCGCCCATTGGTCGTCCATTTGAGCAATGTTCATAATCGGTGCGCCCGTTCCAACCAATTCACCAAGGTGCGGAAAGATTTCCGTTACCTCACCATCGGCATAAGCAGTGAGGAAAGTCTCGTGGATATATGAATTCACCTCAGCCACAGCACCTTGTGCCTGAAGCACCTTGGCAGCGGCCATTTCCTTGTCTTCCTCCTGGGCGCCATCGAGTGCCAAGCGGTATTGCGATCGGGCAGCTTTCTCGGTGGCGATGGCAGCATCGCGTTGTGCCTTCACCTCGTCGTATTTCTGGGCACTCACCACACCGTCCTTATAAAGGTTGCTGATACGGCTGAACGATTTCTCCGCGATTTCAACCCCCACTTTCGCTTTCTGCCACATCTCGTAGGCGCCTTCCTTTTGCGGTTCACGCGCACCGGCCTGTGCCTTGGCACTTAAGGCAAGCGCCTGTTGCTCGACGGCTTCGGCCTGTGCCTTCTTTGCCTCCACTTCGGGGGCTTCGAGAATCGCCAAAGTGTCGCCTTTGTGCACCTTTTGGCCTTCTTGCACCTTATATTCGAGGATGCGGCCAGGCACCTTACTCGACACGCGGTATTCCGTCACCTCGGCCTGGCCTTGCAGGTATTCCGTTTCCTTGTGGAAAGTGAGGATGCCGATGACGCAAACCACCGCAATTACACCTGCCAACACGCCCAAGGCGAGGAAGGTGTTCATTCTTTGTTCTTTTATTGTGGACATAATCAAGGATTTAAGATTTAAAATTCAAAATTTAAGATTTAAAATTTAGGGTTCAAGATTTCATTTTGTGAAGACACCGGCGGCTTTGCGGAGATTGACAGCTGCCATAATGCGGTCGATTTTGGCATCAATGTAGTCTGAATGTGCTTGCAACCAAGAGGTTCGGGCCAAATCCAGAACGGAAGAAGCGACAACGCCTTCGCGAAAACCAGCAGTCGCCATACGGAGGTTTTCGTCGGCATCGTCCAACTTCTCCCGTGTTTGTTTCAATCGCGCATCAGCCTCGTTGAGTTGCGTTTCGCATTGCCTCACCTGAAGCATGATCATCTCCTTGGTATCATCGTAAGTGTATTGCTGGATTTTCGCTTCCACCTTTGCCATTCGCGTCTTGTTGTAGCCTTCGCCCCAATGGAAAATCGGGATTTTGGCCATCACACCAAAATTCCACATACCGCCTAACTCATTTTGGAAGCCGTTGAAGCACGAAGGGTTGCTAATCACATAGTTGCCGAAAGCACCAATCGTGGGCAGATAGTCGGAACGCACCACAGCCACCTTTTTGGCATAAATGTCGTTGGCTAAACCAAGACATTTCAGTTCGGGTCGGTTGGCCTCGATTTCGCTCTCCGAAAAGTGTAGCACCTCGTTGGTCACCAACACATCGTCAAGTTTCTCGTCGGCTAAAACAATGTTTGAGTCCAAGGACAAGCCGCAAATCTGACAGAGCAGCATTTTCGAGAGTGTCAGGCCGTTTTGCGCCTTCAGCAACGCTGTCTCAGCCTCATTCAGCTTCACCTTTACCGACAATTGGTCGGAACGGGTGGCCACACCTGCGGCAAGCATCTTGTCCATATCCTTGTCCAATGTGCGCAACGACTCGGCGTAACTATCGGCCAATTTCAGCTTGTTGGCGACGGAAACAATCTGCCAATACGCCTTTTCGGTAGTGGCCAGTGTTTCCTGCTGCTGCATGTCCAACTTCGACTCGGCCAAACTTCTCAAGTCCTTGGTAATCTGATTATAAGCCACAATCTTGCCACCAGCAAAGATAGGCTGTTGCACCGAAACGACACCCGCAATCACATTCTTGGTGTCGATCTTGAAAGCATCCGAAACCTGTTCACCAATCTGGTTCAGCGACCCTTCCACATCAAGGCTCATCAGGTCGGTGACCAACTTGTTCAAGGTCGGGTCGTGCTGCAAAAGTGCCCACGAAACCACGGCCATGGGGTCGTTATTGTAAACAGCCAGCACCTGCTCGCGATAGGCATCAATTTCGCCCTGCGCCGTTGTCCCTATGCTGTTGAGCGCAGCCATATTCTCATCGCTCAGCAATTGGAGGTTTCTGCTATTGTGCATATAAGTGCCCGTTGCCGACACTTTGGGCAGGTAATTGGCGTAGGAGGCATACATTTCGTAACGAGCCTTGTCGACCTCCTCCTCGGCCACTTTCAGTTTCTTATTGTTCTCGAGGGCGAGCCGTCTGCACTCGTCCAAAGTGAGCATCCTTTGCGCAGGCATCGTCAGAGAAACCGCACAAAACGCAATCACCAACACACTGTTTTTCAATACTTTATTCATTTTCTATTCCTTTTTGTTCGATGCTGCAAAGAAAGGGCTTCTTTTTCGACCAAAAGGAATAATATTTTCATCAAAAAGTATCTAAAGGTCGAAATATTCTTATTTTTCAACCAATAATCAAATATAATTATCTATTTTTGTCGAAAATTTCAACGAATGGAAACAAAAGGATACAACAGTTTCAGCATTGCGCGGGCAAAGGAATTGTTTTTGACTGACAACATTATTAATATAGGTGACGACTTTATCTTAGCCGAGCGCACCAACGAAGCCAACTACGACCTGTTGCGCTATCCGTGTCGCGTTGACGCATATGTGGCGGCGTTTTGCAAGCAAGGCAGTTTCAAGTGCAGCATCAACTTGAAGGAATACGAGATTCACGAGGGGATGATGCTGCTCAACTTGCCCCAAAACATCATCCGCCTCGAATCAAAACCATCGGAAAAAGCGGCCACTCTGACCATCATTGCCGTTTCGACTCGGTTTCTCGACCAATTCCGTTCCGACATCAGCAAAATGCTCAATGAGGCCATCACCATACTCGATAATCCCTGCTTCACCCTACAAGCCGACGAACTCAACTTGGTGCAAGAGCATATCCGCCTCATCAACTGCATCATACATTCAGATTATGCCTATGCGACAGAAAGCGTTAGTCACCTCATTTCATCGGTTTTCTTCACTTTCGGTAGTTTCCTTAACCAGCGGCTACAAAAACAAAGTAAAGAAGAGCGACCCGCCTCGACACGTCACAAAATCGTCTTTGAACGCTTCGTGGATTTGGTCACGCGCCACCACCTCAAGGAACGCGGTGTGGGATTTTATGCCGACAAACTCTGCATCACGCCCAAATACCTCTCAAAAATCGTGAAAGAGACCAGTGGGCAATCGGCTCCAGAATGGATCGATCAATATGTCATCCTCGAAGCGAAACAAATGCTGAAACACAGCGACTTATGCATCAAGGAAATCTCCGACGAACTGAATTTCGCCAACCCTTCGTTTTTCTTCAAGTATTTCAAGAAGCACACAGGAATGACGCCGAACCAGTATCGGAACAGCTGAAGGGTTTCATTTCGGCAATTCAACAGCAGGCCAGCCATAGTCCTGCACCATTTTGACAGGAAGGTTGTGCTCCTTCACATAGTCGGCGATGAAGTGCAGCCTGATGTCCTCACGCTTCTCCTGGTTGCTGTTGACTTCCCAGAAAGCATCATAGTTATCGCCAAAAATCCTCTTGGCGCTTTCCAGATTGCCTTCACCATCCTCCACGACTTCAAAATTGGTCACTTCGAAGCCATTGTCGGTCTTCTTCAGGTGCATCAAACCAGGATGGCTACCGCCCGAAACGGTCTTCAAAGTGTCGCCAGAAATGTCGTAATTGAACACCCAGAAGTCGCCCCAAACGAGGACGTCGTCCTTATTGCCCTCGTTTGTGCTGATCACGAACGGGCTAGGAATACAGTACTCAGCTTCGGCGTAATTCTTGCCAATCACGTTCACCAGGTAGTCATTGACAGCAGCTTTGCAAAGCTCAGCATCTGACACAACTTGTTCAACCTGAGTGGGTTCTTTGGCTTCTTCCTTGGCATTCTTGTTGCCACAGCTAACCATACTAACGCCGCAGATGAGGATGGCGGCAAGCATCCATAGGGTAGTTTTTTTCATTGTTGTTTGATTTTATTGTTGTTCTATTGTGTCTACTATTTCAATCCCGAGGACTGTCGTTTCGGGGTGCAAAGATAAAGTTATTTCTCCAACCACTCTAACCCAAAGTTGTAAAATACCATCGAATAGCCCAAGGTGTCGCCGTCAGACTCCTCCACATAGAGGCCGATGCTATGGTCGGGCAGGATGCAGAGCGAGGAATAGGCCGCATCGTAAGGCACGATGCACTTGCTCACTGGCCAAGTCTGGCCTTCGTCGTAACTGACATACACCGTTACCTTCTCGCGCCGCTCGGGTCCAGGCAAGGAATGGAGCAGGATATTCTTTTCATCACCATCTTTTACCGATGAATAACGGATAATATCCCCGTTACAAGCTGTTGCTACCAGGTCGAGCCAAGCAGAGGATTCGGGTTGCCAAGTGATGCCACCGTCCTCGGAAATATTGTACCAACGCTCCCCTTCGTGGCGGATGCTCATCAAGATGCGGCCATCGGCCAATTCCACCACTTTGGCCTCGTCGCCACGCTGTGAGGCACGGCCTGAGATGTGCCATGACTCGCCGTTATCATCAGAATAGACGGCATAGTTGCAGGCCGCCCATTCCTCGGTGTCGCGCACGGCGAGGACGAACATGATACGCCCCGTGGAGGTCAGCAGGCCGTTGCCAGAGGCGAAGAAGGCCGACCACCAAGTGCGACTCACCTCGTTGTCGCATTTCGCACCGTATAGTTCATCGGTAATGTCTTTGGGCTCAGTCCAAGTCTGGCCGTTGTCATAGCTTCTTGCGATATAGGTATGAAGCGGGTTCTCGGGTCTTCCCTGCCAAAAGCCACATCCACCCACGAAAGCCGCCAAGAGGCCGCCTTCGTCGTTGGTACGCACCAAGGCGCAGTCGCCGAAGCCCTTCCCCACCCCTTGACCTTCCATCAAGGTGTAAGGCTCACTCCAAGTGCGACCGCCATCGGTGCTGCGGTTGATGAGGATGTCAATGTCCTCGGGCAGGTCGATGTCGTTGTTTTTCCGCTTGTCGGTGGCGATAACCAAAGAACCATCTTTGGCCGTAATGATAGCGGGGATGCGATAGTTCTTTGAGTTGTAATCGCCTGGACGATAGATTACCGTGCGCAAACGGATGGAATCGGGTTCCGGATCGGAGGTTTCGACAGGTTGGCTGTTATTGCCGCACGAGGCCAGCACAAAGCCCAATGCCAATACGAAAAGTGGGATTTGGTATTTCATAAGCGTTGTATTAAGACCTCAAAAATACAAAATTCTCCGTCTCAACCCAGTGAAACGGAGAATTTTGAGGTATTACGTTCGATCAAAGCTTACTGAACCATGACTTTAGCGGTCACCCCCCTACTCTCGCCCGTAGCTTTCAAGAAGTAAACACCTTTTCGGCATTTACCGAGGTCGAGGACGGAACGGCCATCCATGCGGTTTTCATAGACCTTGCGGCCAGTGATGTCGTAAACTTCCACGTTCCATTGGCCTGCGCCGAGGTTGAGGTTGAAGGTGCCGTTGGAGGGATTGGGATAAACCATAACATTGGATTCCGACTCCTCAACTGCACTGATGCCATAACCGATTTCCGTTTGCGAAGGTGCCTCACAACCGTCACTATAAACGGCCATGATGAAATACTCGGCTTGGACATCCACGGTTATAGTATCCTCATAACCATAATCAGGAATGCTTGGGTCAAATTCAACGGTTGCTATCACCTCATTGTCACGATAAACATCAAAACGTTCAAGTTCGCCCGTAGAGCCTTCCTCGGGAGTTCTCCAGAACAAATAAAGCCATGACAATTCTTTCCAGACAGGATAGTCGATGTAGAAATCCACCACAGGATTGCATTCTACCACAGGAGTATCACCCATAGGATTAGCAATCTCGGCCAAACAGGCAATGTTCATCTGGCAGTACTGCTGCGACATCTCGAAACTCGTCACACTCGTTCCAATCACATCATTAGGCGTATGGATGTAAGGGCTGTAGTTTTGGTAGTCCTCGAAGGGATAAATGCCCATATAGCCGTGGTTGTTGAACGAAGTATGGTCGCTGTCGCCTTGGTTGAAGTTGACATGGCGGATAGGCAGTTCAGGATAATACACCTCGCCAACATTCATGTAATAGGTGCCGATGGGCTCCACCGAGTTGGGATAGATGCAGTCAATGTGGATCTGGTCGCCATAGAGATAACCGTTCATGTCGTTGTTGAAATAGCCGATGATGTCCATGCCCTGTTGTTGACAGCGCGAGGCATAGGCTTCACTGCCATACAGACCCATCTCTTCGCAGCCGTAGGCGCAGTAGATGATGCTGTATTCGAACTCGTATTGGGTCATGATTCTGGCGCTTTCAAGCACGCTGGCCACGCCAGTGGCGTTGTCGTCGGCACCAGGAGCTGTGCCGCCGCCCATCATAGCCTCATACGAGAACGAGTCGAAGTGGCTGCCACACACCACATAAGTGTCAGGGTAAAGTGTACCACGTTGGATACCGATGATATTGGGTGCCGCTGCGCCGCTACCCATCCATGTATTGGCATTGAAAGGCTGTTGTTCGACCTCAAGCCCGAGGGCCTCCATACGACTGGCAATCCAATCGGAAGCGGCAAAGGCGTTTTCGGAGTTCCAAATGCGGCTGCCATAATCCTGCAAGTGTTGCACTGTGGCCTCAAGCGAGTCCATGTTGACTTGGTTCAGCATCTCGCGGATACGGGGGTCTTCTTCCGTCACCACCGGGAAGTCGCGGGTCAGCTTGGGCAGGCTGGCTTTCTTGTTGAAGATAGCCACGGCGCCATCGTTCTTGTAGGGCATCGCCGCGCCTTTCACGATGACGTAATCCTGCGTCGAAAGCAGCGCGTCAAATTGCTGCTGCTGGGCTTTCGGGCAATACACCAAAGTATAGCATCCATTGTCAGAGAAAGCGTTTTCGTCAATCATCACCATGCTGCTAGCATCGAAACGTTCGGCGGTGGCGAAGACCTCCGAATCGGTGTAGAAATGCACCGACAGATTCGGATCAGCAAAGTGTTTTTCCAGTTCGGCGCGACCCGAATAGGGAAGCATCACGAAATTGCCGGCCATCGTGACCAACGACAAGGCCAGCGCAAATAGAGTAGTAAAGAACTTTTTCATTTTTAGTTATTTTTAAGATTTTGAAATCGTTATAGTATTTATATTAGGTGCAAAAATACACAAGAAAACAACATACGGCAATAAAAAAACGCACAAATTGCAATCACTTAAACAACAATGCGAAAACAGTCAGGTTGCTGTCGCTCTGTTCAAGGACGAGGTTGCCGTTATGTCGCACCATGATTTGTTTCGACAAACTCAAGCCGATACCCGTTCCGTTCGGTTTGGTGGTGTAGAACGGAATGAAGATTTCCTCTGTCTGGCGCAATGGGATAGCTTTTCCGTTGTTGGCCACACGGATGACGGTTTGGTCCTCCGAGTTCAGGTCGGCGGTGATGCGGATAGATGTGGCACCTGCCTGCACGGCATTCTTTATCAAGTTGTTGAACACTTGCATAATCTGTCCTTCGTCGGCATAGATGAGCAAGTCGGGCGTGTTGGCTTGATAGGTCAGAGTGGCACCTTGTTCGGCAATCTTGGCCTTGTTGAGGAGCAACACACGGTCCATCAGTTCGTCCACCATCACCGCCTTGCGGACGGGCGGCTGGGCTTGTGTCATGCTGCGATACGACTCCACAAAACGGATTAAGTCCTTCGACGAGGCTGAAATGGTCTCCAGCCCTGCCTTCACATCCACGCCTTCCTCGGTAAGCAGGGCATCGCTCAAGGAAGCGATGGGCGCTACGGTGTTCATGATTTCGTGCGTCATCACGCGAAACAGCTTGTTTTGCGATGACTCCTCGTTGGCTGCGTCGCGCCGCTCGAAGATGCCCTTGATGCGGTTGAGGGCCCGGTTAAGTGCCGACTTCTCCTTAAAGTGGAAGTTCAACTCTCCATCTTCCAATGCGTCCATCATGAAGCCTACCTTTCGGGCATCGTTTCTGCGCACGATAAGTGTCGTCACCACAATCGCTGTGACGACGGCCACCACCACAATCAATATCCAAATCCAGGCGCTCATATTCCGTATTCCTTTAGGCGACGGTATAAGGTCGGACGACTGATTTTCAATGCTTTGGCCACGAGGGTCAGGTTACCGTTGTAGGTCTTCATCGCGTTGCGGATGACCTGCTCCTCAGCGCTTTCGAGGGTTTGGTTTTGAGTTTTTGGAGCCGTTTCATCCATCAGTTCCGAGGCACGGAGTTGGAGGTCGGCAGCGCGGACCAGTTCGGTCTCGGAATAGATGACCGCTTTCTCGATGCATCCTTGCAACTCGCGGATGTTGCCGCTCCAACGGCAGCGTTTCAAGAGATTCATTGCCTCGTCGGAAAGGCCTTGTGCCTTGCGGTGGTATTTTTCGGCATATTGCTTGACAAAGAGTTCTGCCAAAGTGACGATTTCGTCAGGACGCTCGCGCAAAGGCGGCAGGTGCAGCGTCACCGTGTTGATGCGGTAGAACAAGTCTTCGCGGAAACGGCCTTCCTTGACCATCGTCGCCAAGTCCATGTTGGTGGCACAAATCAGGCAAATGTTGATGGGAATGGATTTTGTGTCGCCCACCTTGGTGATGCTGCGGTTTTGGATGACGCGCAACAGTTTGGCCTGCTGTGCCATCGGCACATTACCAATCTCATCGAGAAACAGTGTGGTGCCGTTGGCCTGCTCAAACTTGCCAATGTGGTCGGCATGGGCATCGGTGAAAGCCCCTTTCACATGGCCAAACATCTCGCTCTCGAACAAGGTATCCGTGATGGCTCCGATGTCCACGCCCACCATCGGCTTGGTGGCGCGATTGGAAAGGCGATGTATCTCATTGGCCAGCACATCCTTACCTGTGCCGTTCTCGCCCGTGATGAGCACCGTGGCATCGGTGGGAGCCACTTTCTCCACCATCTCGCGCAGTCGTTGCATCGCCTCGCTCTCACCCCAGCGCATCGTCGGCGTGACATTCGTGTAGGGTGGACACATGCGATGTGTCCCTACACGATGTTTCTTGCAAGCTTCTTCGAGCGTGGCGAGCAGTTTGGCATTGTCCCAAGGCTTCACCACGAAGTCGAAGGCACCGCGTTTCATGCCTTCCACGGCGAGGGCAATGTCGGCATAGGCTGTGAAGAGCACCACCTCCACCTCGGGGAAGTCGCGTTTCAACTCGGAGAGCCAAAAGAGACCTTCGTTGCCCGTGTTGATGTCGGTTTCGAAATTCATGTCGAGCAGCACCACGTCAGGCTTGAAAGTCCGCATGGTCTCCATCAGCACCTTGGGCGAGGCGATGAGTTCCACCTCGGCAAAGCGCATGGGCAACAATATCTTCAGTGCCGACCGGATGCCGGCGTTGTCGTCAACGACTAGGATTTTGGATTTGAGTTTGGACATAGCTATTATACTTTATGATGAAACAAGCCAGTCGGCCAAATTGATGATTCGGATACCCTCGTATTGGAATTCCTTCTGACGGGTTCTTGCCAGGAGTATTTTGGGATAGGCATCTTTGATTTTTAAAAGCGCCGAGACTTCGCGTTTAAACGTTTCTTCATTTGTTATATCGTCCGCCACCTGAAAATAGATTTTCTCGTTTTGTTTCATGGCAACAAAATCTATCTCACCGTTGTACAAAGTCCCAACATAAACCTCATAACCACGTCGTAAAAGTTCCACAGCCACTATATTCTCAATGACTCGACCAATGATGAGGTTCTTGGTTCCGAGTCTTGCATATTTAAATGAATGATCCGAAAGATAGTACTTGTCATCGGTTGTGAGATACCTTTTCCCACTGATGTCGTAACGGCGGATACGATAAAAGGCAAAAGCGCTGCAGAGATAATCAATGTATTTCCCGACGGTCTTGTCGTTCGTCTTGATTTTATTTGAAGTCAAAGTGTCGGATATTTTCCTAACCGATGTGATGTTACCGATATTATCCATCAGAAAATCAACGAGTTTATTGAGCAAGTTCACATTCCTAATTTTATATCTTCTGATAATGTCACGGACAATAAGGGCATTGAATACCTCATCGTTGATATAAGAGTATTTCTCCTTGGTGGTCGTGTAAAGATAAGAGCCTGGCATGCCTCCTTCCTCAAGATATGAATCAAATGCAGAGTTGTAATCTGTAGATTGATAATACCTTACATATTCATTAAATGAAAATGGAAAGAGCTTCAACTCGAAAGTTCTCCCGGTAAACAAAGTCGCCAAATCGCTGCTTAACAGAAAAGCGTTGGAGCCAGTGACAAAGATGTTGTATTTTTCGGAAGCATGCAGGCTGTTGACCGCTTTCTCAAAGTTCTCACACATCTGGATTTCGTCAATCATAACATAATTGTCTTTCCCTTCCTGATAGGACTCTTCAATGAAATCATGAAGATTATGGTATTCCAGCAATGGTTCGAACTTCAGCAGGTTGAAATCAACATGAATGATATTGACGTTGTTTTCTACCGATTCTATCTTTTTGGCAAACATCTCAAGCAGTTTCGATTTTCCACTTCTTCGAACTCCTGTAATAACCTTTATGTCTGGAGTGTTTTTCGTATGCTCCAACTGTTCAAGGTAATTATCTCTTTCTATTAACTTTATGTTAACCATAATTTTACATATTTCTATTTCGCAAAAATACAACTTTTTTGATTTTGCGAAGTAAAAAATGTGTTTTTCTATTACCGAAAAACATAATTTGCAGTTTTACTCCTTCTTCAAAGCCTCCGCTGGATTCGTCCGCGCGGCCTTCAAGGTCTGCCAAAGCACCGAGAGGAAGGCCATCACGAGGGAAATGGCCACGGCGACAACGAAAATCCAGCCGTAGTTTTCGAGTTTGACGATAAAGCCTTCGAGGTAACGCTGCGCCGCCCACACCGCTATCGGGACGGCGATGACGCAAGCCACCGTCACCAAAACCATATATTCCTTCACGGTGCGCCACGTCTCGCTCTCGACGGTACCGCCAAACACCTTGTGCACAGCAATGTTCTTGGCGTTCTCGCCTGCGTAATAGGTGCTCATGGCGATAAGGCCAAGCAGAGAGATCAGCACGGCAAGCAGCATAAAAATCTCCAAAAGACGCATATTATTCTTGGCGGGCTTGAGCGCATCGCGGTAGAAATCGTCAATGAAACCATCGGCAAAAGGATCCACAAATTCACCATTGCGCCATTCATCGACCACCTCGTGGATGGCTTTTCTCGCTTCCGCATGATCACCTATAATTTCCATCACAAAACCGCCATATTTGATGTCATCGGCTTTCATAATACTGATAATCTGATAATCTTCGTCACCCACATTGCTTGTTGTCACTGGGAAATCACGAATCACACCAGCCACTTGGTCGCAGTTGGTCGTCCTTTCCCTTAAAACATTGATTTCGTGATTCTCATCGGTAAGTCCTGTGGCGGCAAAGGCCCGCTCGCCAAACCACACAGTATTGTAAAGCGGAGTCTGATAATCTTTAAGAATTTCAAAGTCAAGCATTTGGAAAGCAACGGTATCCATCATCAAATGCCGATACAAGATATTCTGTCCGTCACGAGTGAGGCTGTACTGTCCACCAATCATACACCCCGGCACGCCCCTACTTCGGCCAATCCGCTTCACACAAGGCAATTCTTCAAGTTTGTCAAACAAATCGGATTGCGGTTCGGAGGCGAACACCACCAAATAGTATTTGTCTTGGGTATTGCAGTTTTTCGGGCGGTTCAGCGAGGTGCGGTATTGCGCCTCCATCACAATGGCCATTGCAACGAGAAAAACCGCTAAAGTGCTTTGGATGACGATGAATACCTTATTGAACACCATTTTCGTATTGCGGCGGTAGGTACCTTTCACCACATCCATCGGCTGCACGCGACTGGCAAACACGGCAGGAATAATGCCATTGAGCACGCCAACAACCGCAACAATGCCTAAATAAGCCGCAAGGTACATAGGTTTCATCTGAATGGCAATCGGCACATCAGGGCTGTTGAGTAAGGCGTTGACTGACGGTGCCAACAAGTATGCTAACAACAAGCCAAAGCCAAAACAAACTGCCGTAAATACCAATGATTCAGCGATATACTTCCAAATGATTTCGCCTTTCTGCGCTCCGAGCAAACGGCGGGTGGCCATCTCCTTGGCGCGCTTTCCCGTGAGGGCAAACGAAAGGTTGATATAGTTGAACACCGCCGAAAGCAACAATAGCAGCCCGACGAGGGCCAAGAGTTTCAGTGTATTGAGGTCGCCATGTTTTAATTGGTCATTCGGCCCGCCAAAGTCCTTGAAAAACAGGTGGTCGAAGCGGGTCATGTCCAAGCGTTCGAAGAAAGCCTGACCGTACATATCGGGATAAATTGCCTTGCAAACCTGCTCCACTTTGTCGTAAATCACCTTCGGGTCGGAACCTTTTGTGAATTTGACAAAAGGTATGGTTGTTCCATAACGGTCATAAGGCATGTCCCAAGCGGACTTATTGAGAAAGTCGTGTTCATTGACAATCACATCCGTAGGAGCGAACACCGTGTTACGGAAGTCTTCAATAATTCCGACAACCATATATTTATTGATGATAAAATCTAAGGTCTGACCGACTTTGATACCATGCTTCCGTGCAAAGCTCTCGCTGACAATGACATTCCCTGGTACTTCTATACCTTCAGGGCCGCCTTCAACGAACTTGAGATAAGGAAACATCGTGAAGAAATCCTTGCCGACAGCAGTCATTTCGGCTTCAACCTCTTCATTGCCAAACATGATTGACGGTGGATTGGCCTCGATGCAATACCGCACAGCGAGTTCCACTTCGGGCACCCTGTCCGTTACCTCATTTACGAAGGCATACGTCAAGCCGAGATAACCTGGCATACCGAAGCAGTAGATGTTCTTTCGGTCAGGGCTTTCGCGCGTGATGCTGTACTGCTGCCACGCGTAACTGCCGATAATGATGACAAAGGCGAGGCTGACGGCAAGACCGATGGCCTCGATGATGGTGTAAAGTTTGTTTCTTGAGAGGAATTTGATGTAACTTGACATATTGTTGAATTGTTTAACTGTTGAATTGTTTTTGAAACAAAACTTGCAAAACCGTCAAAACCTTTTTTCCACAAGGAAAGTCGCCAACTGGCTCCTTTCCGGCGGCGAGGCAGTTGCCGAGCCGCATCCGTTCATTATTGAAGTTTTGCATTGTTTTGTGGGTTTTGTGATTAATACTTATTCCTTCTTCAACGCCTCCGCTGGATTCGTCCGCGCAGCCCTCAAGGTCTGCCAAAGGACGGACAAGAAAGCCATTAACATACCGAGGATGGCAGCCACAGCGATGATCCAACCGTAATGCTCAATACGATAGGCGAAACGATCCAAATAGCGGCCGCAGAACCAAACGGCAAGTGGAATACCGATAAGTGCCGCAATGCCGACCAAAACCATATAGTCCTTCACCGTGCGCCACAACTCTCGCTGGACGTTGCTGCCAAACACCTTGCGTACGGCGATGCTCTTGGTGCTTTGCTCGCTATAATAGGTGCTCATGGCCACGAGGCCGAGCAAAGAAATCAGCACCGAAAGCAACATGAACAATTCCAGCAATCGCATGGCCATCTTGACGGGTTGCAGAGACAAATTGTTCAGGTCCTTCACATAGCCGTTTTGGGCAGCTTCCACAAATGTGCCGTTCTGCTCCTCTGAATATTCGCGATAAACCTCCAGAATAGCCTTTTCAGTCCCTTTGTAATCACTTGATACATCAATCATTACGCCATTACCCCAAACCAGGTCTTCCGCCTTGGCGATGATGACAGCCGAAAAACGGTCAGGCTCGGAAGCCGATGCTGGCAATGTCGGGATGTTTTCGTAGATGCCGCCCACGGTCTCGGGACGACTGCCGTTGATGCGCATCCGACGGGCATAATACGAAGCCGTCGAGTCGTTCACCGAAAGTTTATTGGCCAAGGCCTTCGACATCCAGACCGAGTTGGTTTTGGGTACTCCGAAATCTTCAACTACCTGCAAACCAAGCATATCGAAATAGGTCTCGTCGCACAGGATGAGTTGCATGTTCACTGTTTCGCCATCAGGCGTTTCGACACTTGTGCCCATGTTCAACTGACCAGCAAAACCACGGCCATAGCCCACCGCTCGCACATTCGGAATCTGCTCCAAACGGTTGATGAGTGGAACCAAATCGGCGTAGTCTCTCACCCACATTTGCAACGAATACAAGCCCTCGGATCGCGAGTGGATGGGACGGTTCATCATGTGCCGCATCTGTACCTCCATCAGCAACGCCATGGCGATGAGAACCACAGTGATGGTATTTTGAAACACGATAAACACCTTGCTGTAAACCCTTTTTGTCTTCAAGCGATAGGTGCCGCGCACAACATCAATCGGCTCGAAACGCGAGGCTATGGCGGCTGGCGCGATGCCTGCCAAAGTGCCCAACAGCACAATCGCGACGAGATAAACCGCCACGATGCCCGCTGACCATTCGAAACGGATTGGGACGAACTGTTCAAATGGAGCGTCGATACCCATTTCGCCACCCGAAACGCCTCTCAACAGGTTGTTCATCATCGGGAGGAAGGCGTAGGCTACCAAAAACGCCAACACGAAACACACCGCCGTGAACGACACGGATTCAACGATATATTTCAGGATGATTCGTCCTTGCGTGGCGCCATGCAATCGGCGCGTGGCCATTTCCTTGGCGCGTTTGCCCGAGAGGGCCATATTAAGGTTGATGTAGTTAAAAATCGCAGAAAGCAATAATAGCAAGACAACCACGGTAAGCATTTGCAGCAAGGACTTGTTGCCTTTCTTGAACATCCACTGGTTTTCGTAGAAAAAGACTTCGGGAAGCGTGTAAATCGGCATGGCAGAAACGAAACCGCCAGAATAATGTGGTAGACCGACCGCCTCAATCTTCTTTGCAAACTCTTCTCGATCAGTGCCTTCATGGACTTTTATCAAGGTCATATATGAGCCGATGGAACTAAAAGGCACTTGGTTTTCAGGCTCGTACAATTCGTCGAACTCGGGATTGAGAATCACATCGGTGTAAGGAATCATCGAATAGGCGTCATCCTTGAAGACTCCGCAAACCATACTTTCGTTTTTATCGTCAAAAAAGGTGATGGTAATGGGTTTGCCTATGGCATCGCCATTGAAGACTCGTTGTGCCAGCGATTCAGAAACGAGGCAATGACCTTTGAGGCGGAACTCGTCCATATTGCCATCAATCAAGGTCAGGTTAGGGAAAAGTTCGAAGAGTTCGGGGTCGGCCTCGGTGACGGTTGCATTGATATGCTTGTCGCCAATGGAGATGTAGCCTGCATCATCAGCGTTGGAGATACGACAGACAGCCTCCGCCTCGGGCAGTTCGGCTTCAAAAACGGCCTTGTCCCACCAAGAGAGCGACATATAATCTTGGTTTCCAATGGCGTAAACCCTATCTCTATAAGGGTTGCCGTAAGCCACGGAATACTGCTGATAGACATAGTTGCCAATCAAGATGACGAAGGCAATGGAAACGATGAGACCCACGGCCTCGATGATGGTGTAGAGTTTGTTTCTACTTAAAAACTTCAAATAGCTGCTCATGATATAATGTTACAATTAAACGAGTAACCCATAGCATTGATTGTGCCAAAATTGCAACTTGGCAATAATCAATAAGATACAATTTTACCCTTTTGTAAAAATGTAAAGTTTCTTTACAGTGGGTGTAAAGAAACTTTACAGTCGCAAGGATTTTCATGCCTTACTTCAACATATAAGTGCAGTATTTCCCCAACAGGTGTGCTATGGGCAGGTCGCCTTTCTGATAGCGCTCAGCATCCAAAGCGAGTAGACGCTCCCTGACCTTGGTCTTTCCGTCGAGGATTGCAATGAGATAAAAGCCTCCCGCTTCCTCTTGGATGGCAACATTGCTGAAGCGAGTCTCGATGGCGTCAGTTTCGCCACCGTAATTGATGGAATAGCTGGGACGTTTGGCTCCTGGGATGTCTACAATAAGGATATGCTTCTCCAACAAGTCTTGGATGTCACGAATGGCCGTGTCTTTTGAGCATTTGCTCAAATTCGCCCATGTCTTGGAGGTGATTTTGGCTTCGTAACCGTCGAGGAAAAGATTCAGTGTGTTGGTTTGGCGTTCTGTCATCGGAACGCTGGCGAATCGCATCCAAAAGAAGCTTTTGTTGAGCACAGTGCTCACCGTGGCCGAAGCCTCACGGATGGCGGCCAAAAGGGTGTGAAGGTACCACACAATCCACTCTGTGATGTCGCCGTCGCCGTGCTGCACCCGTTCCAGGATATCGTAATAGTGGTTCTTGTCGCGATTGATTTCCGATGAGATGTTGTAGAAGCGGAAACGGCTGTTGTCGCCACGGGCAAGGTACATGTCGCCAAGGATGCGCGCCAACCTGCCGTTGCCGTCCTCGAAGGGGTGGATGGAGACGAACCAAAGATGCACTATGGCCGAGCGTATGACGGGAGAGATAGGCTTGTCGGCATTATACCAGTCAATGAACTTGACCATTTCCTCTTCCACTCGGTCGGGAGAAGGTGCCATATAATGCACACGCTCGCGCCCCCATAGCCCTGAAACGACATGCTCCTCGTGAGTGCGGTACATTCCAACCTCAATATTAGAGCCCTCGCTAAAACCCGACGGGAAAAAAGCCGACTGCCATCCACAAAGCTTCTCCTTGGTCAGAGGCTGGTCGAAGTGCTCCATCGCATCGAGCATCACGGCCACCACGCCATCGACATAATGCGACGAAGGCGTAAACTTCATACCCTCAATTCCCAAACGGCGGGCTATGGACGAGCGCACCTCATCCACATTGAGCCTTATACCTTCTATCTCGGAGGAATAGACCACATCTCGGGTCAAGTTCTCGGCCATGGCCTTCAGTTGGCTGTCGAAGCCCAAGTTACTCAATCGGCCAACCAGTTTCCCCTGTTCGCGACAGACTTCGTCCAAGGGCAAAGCCACCGCTTCGGGCGACCAACGGAAATCCGTCCAGTTCTCATGTTCGTGTATATACATGTTTCTGTGTTTTTGCGTCGTTATTCGGTCAAAATCGTCGCATATTTTGCGGCAAAAATACAAATAAATTGTCGCAAACAAAGGAAATAGAGAAGATTTTGTGACAACGATTCATTCCTTCTTCAATGCCATCACTGGATTCATCACCACTTTTTGCTTTTTACAGAAAGCAATTTTTCCTGAATTTTGCTCATTACAGAAAGCAAATCCAAACATTCTACTTTACCCTCTCTGCAACACTTCTGTAATTCTCTTGCTGCAAATGGCCTGCACCACTCCGGAAACTATCAGCGAGAGGAGCAGGAAAGCCGCGAAGAACGACAACAGAGCCACGGTCAGCACGAGGGAAACGGGTACATGATAGGCAAAGCCTTGCAGCCATTGCAGCGAGAAATAGACCGACAATGCCGTTGCCGCAATGACGGGCAGGATGTACATCCGCAACCTGGTTTTTAGGTAATGCCCTTGCACCTCGCGGGTGCTGGCACCAAACACCTTGCGCACCGCCATATTGAGCGACTCCTGATGTAGATGATAGGAAACGACACCAAAGAAGCCGAACAAGGCCAATAGCATCGCCGCAAGGAAATACAGCAGCGACAAATGCCCGACCTGCCGCTCCTCGCGGTAAAGTTCCTTCTCGCCCAAAAACGAATAGGAAAAGACATCCGTATAATTAAACGGACGCACCACTTCTTGAATGTAAGCCAAGGTCTGTTGCCGGTTTTCGGGCGCAATTTTCACCACGATATTCGGCTGTGCCTCAGGTGCATATTCCATAATAAGCGGGGATACGGCGTTGCGCATATCGGAGAAATGGAAATCCTTCACCACGCCCACGATTCTCCCTGATGTCACTGTCAGCGTCAAATCCCTGCCGATGGCTTCCTCAGCACTCCAGCCCATTGCCTTGATCGCCGCCTCGTTGACCACATATTGCCCATTCCCTTCGTATTTGCCCTCAAAATAATCATCCAAATTCAAGTCCTTGCTCAAATAATCGCCAGCCAACAATTCCATCCCGACCATCTTTTGGAAATAGCCATCAGTATAAAGCACCTGAAATACAGCATCGTTTCCTTCCTCTCGCCCTTCCCAGTCCACGTCACGGATGAAACCATTAGGCTTGGAAAAGTCACCCATACAAAGTCCGACGCTGTAGATGTCGGGGTTTTTCATCAATTCGTCACGAATGGGTCCAACTTTGTAGCAGGGCGTTACCAGACTGTTGAGTGACACAATGTTAGACATGTCAACGCCTTTGTCGGAATGTCGCATAAAAGTGAGTTGCAACAGAATGACAACCGTAAACACGGCAGCAAGCGAAGATAGGCCCACCTGAAACACCGAACTCGCATTGCTGATGCGAATGCCTTTCAAGTGGCGCATCTTACCTTTCAGCACATCGGCAAAGGCCACACTGCGAAGGCAATATTGCCCGAAAAGGCTTGACGCCAAAGGCAACAGCACCAAAAGCGCAAGGCAGAAAAAGAGCAGCCATTTGTCGAAACGCAACTGCACGGGCACGCCTATCCACGACTGGAACGCGGGCAGCAACCCCCACACCGCCAACAAGGAAAGTCCCATCGCCACAAGGGTGATGATCAGGGTCTCCAATAGGTTGCCCGAAAAAATCCTGAACTCGCTGCACCCAAACACCCGCTCAACGACCCTATTTTTGGTTTGCTGCACCGAATACGAAACATCGAGCGTGGCGCAATTCACGATGGTGACCGCCACGATGAGCAGGATGCCGAAGATGATAATCCAAACATACGAGGCGTTGCCGTTTCCCACACTTTCTGGGTCGTTGTATTCAGTGTGAAGATGAATGTCGCGTAAAGGCTGAAATTCCAACCATTGCTGCTTATTGTACTTCTCCGTTTGGATGTTGGCCAACCGTTTCATCTCCGCCTTGCTGAACATTGCATTTTCCCTCAACTTGACATAAATCGTCTGGTTTTCAGTGATATTGCGGTAAAGATTAAGTTGACGGCTATTCATTGGCATCACTACCTCGAAAGGCAGATGCGTGTTGGTAGGCACATCCACCACCAATGCAACGGTGTAGACGGTCTCTATATGCATATAGGAACAGACCAAAGGCTGCCCTATGGCCGAGCCATCAAAAAGTTTTTTCGCCATCTCTTTGGAAATGGCCGCTTCGTTGGGCTGAAGAATGTGATGCGGGTCGCCTTCAACAACGGGATAGGTAAACACATTGAAGAAATTGTCGCTGGTAGTCAAAGCCATCACCTCGAAAGATTCGTTGCGTTCCATATCCCTAACCGTGTGGGGATTCATGCTGGTATAGTGTGAAACCACGCTCACACATTCCTCCACCTGTGGCACGGCATCAGGCAAGTCATAGCACAATTGGCAGACACCGCCGGTGTATCTTGTGCCCGTGGCCTTATCCACCGACACCAAGCGGTAAATTCGGTCGCCGTCCTCAACAAAACGGTCGTAGGAAAACTCGTGCAACACCCACTGGAACAGCAAAGTGGCCGCCGTAATGCCAATCATCAAGCAAAAAGTGTTGATGAGGAAATGTTTGTGTTTGGGTCTGTGAATTGAATTGTTCATACTGTTGTTGTTAAATGTTATTCCTTCTTCAACGCCATCACCGGATTCACTCTAGCCACGGAGACGATCTGCCAAAGCACCGAGCCGATGGCGATGACGAACGACAGCACTACCGTCACCACGAAGATCCAGGGATACAGGTCGATGCGATAGACGAAGTCCTCCAGATAACGCCCGCAGACCCAAACCGCTATGGGAATGGCGATGACATTGGCGATGAGAATCATGATGACGTATTCCTTCAAGTTACGGCGAATCTCGCTTTGCATCGTGCCGCCAAACACCTTGCGGACGGCGATGGTCTTCTCGCGCTCGGAGGCGAAATGCGTGCTCATGGCCACGAGACCTAATAGCGACAGCAACACCGCCACTGCCATAAACATATCCACGAGACGCATCCTGTTTTTGGTGTCCCTCAAATGCAGCAGCAGCAAATTGTCAATAAAGTCGATGGACCAAGCTTCCCAATAGACCTCTTTTTGCTTCATGTGCTTGTCGTACACGTCCATGATGGCTTTGCGTGCCTCCGCGCGGTCGCCCACAATCTCTAATACGGGATGGTAAGTCACCCACTTGAACTTCGGCTCCTTCCCAACAATCTGCACCGCTCCATAAGTCTCATCCACCACATGGGCCGCGTCGTCAAGGGCGAAATCACCCAACACGCCACTCATATCAGAACGCAGATTACGCTTGTACCAAACGCCCAACGAATCAATGTCGAACTGCTCCAAAGGCATCCCCGTCTGGGCCTCCAGCAAACCTTGCGTCAGCAGCCATTGGTTTTCGTCCAGCTGACCATACATCGCCTTGATGTCAAACCCAAACATATCAAAAGCCGTGGTGTCGCACAACAGGTATTTCACTGAAACCCAGTTTTCCTTGTTTTCACGATCGTCGAGAGGCATCCATTTTGTACCCATAAAGGCACCGCCAGGATAACCATACGAGTGTCCCATCCGTTTCACACAAGGCAAGGCCATCAAGTCGTTTTCAAAGGCCTCATCGCCCGATAGTATGGAATTCACATAGAACAGGTTCTCCGTGCGACATCCGACAGGCCGCTGTTCCATGTGGCGCATCTGCACCTCCATCGTGATCACCAAGGCAATCAGCACGATGGCGATGACATTTTGCAACACAATAAATACTTTTGAAAGCACCATCTTGGTGCGTAAACGGAAGGCCCCTGTCACCACGTCGATGGGCTTGGCCCTCGACACCACCGTAGCAGGGATGATGCCCGCCAACAGCGCCACCACAATCACGATGAGCAGATAGGAAACCAGATAAAACGGCGAGAGCATAATCTTCACACCCACATCATCGCCCAACAAACGGTTGACCAGCGGCTCAAGCGCCTTTGCCATCAAGATGCCCAATACCATGCAAACCAGTGTAAATGCCAGCGATTCAAGCAGGTATTTCCCGATGATTCGACCCTTGGTGGCACCATGCAACCTTCGCGTGGCCATCTCCTTGGCCCGCTTGCTGGTCAAGGCAACATTTAGATTGATATAATTGAACAACGCGGAAATCAGCAGCAACAATCCTACCGCCAACAGGCTGTGCATCATCACCTTGTCGCCTCTTTTCAGTACAGTTTGCCCGTCATAATAAAACACCTCATCCAAACGCACCAGTTTGATTGTTGAAGCATCAACCGGATATTCTCTTCCAAGTATCTTATTGAATAAAACTTCTGTCGCTGTGGCCAACTTCTCGCTCAATGCGTCTCGGTCGACATCTGGAAATGTCTTGATGAAGAGCCATACGTTCTCGAACATGTTGGCGGGAACGGCAGGGCTGTCAAAGCCACCATAATAGGTCATGCCATCGGTAATATCCACATTGACAATCACATCGGGGTTGGAATAGAAAAGCGAGGTGCCCACGTCAGTGAACACTCCAACGACGGTGAAGTCATGCTTCATCATTTGGATAGTCCGCCCAATCACCTCGCCCGATTGTGACAAAACTTGAGCCATCTCTTCTGACACGAAAGCCGTCAAAGTCTCATTGATCTGGTCGGGCTGGCCTTCCGCGAACTGGACGGGAAAGAAGTCGAAAAAGTCGCGGTCGCAGCCCAGCACCTGTCCCAGACGCAACAACTGCCCGTCGGCCTTCATCTCCGTGGCATAGAGCCATCCGAACTCGGTGATGGCCTTAATCTCGGGAATGCTCTCCCCAATCGTCTCTTTCATCCCGTATTGATATAGCATCTTGTCTTGGATGGCCACGCCGTAGATTTCCTTCCTATGCGGGTTTTCACGCGTGACAGCAATATGCTGTGCCACATAGCAGAAGATGATGACCACGAAGGCGAGGCTCACCGTCAGGCCAATGGCCTCGATGATACTGTAGAGTTTGTTTCGGGAGAGGAATTTCAGGTAACTGCTCATTATTGTTGATTGTTGATTGTTTAACTGTTTAATTGTTGTAAGTTGTATGGCATAATCTGTGCCAAATTTGTAAAATGATATGAATCACCAAGATGCGGTTTAAGCTTTTGTAAAAGTGTAAAGTTTCTTTACAGTGGGTGTAAAAAAACGTTACAGTGAGCGTTTACGGATTTCTTCAAACACCTCTTCGGCCTCATCTTTCTGCAGCCCGAATTTTACGGCTAGTTGAACGGCATCCGTTTTCTCGGGGTCTTTGTAGTTGCCATTCACGGAAAGGCTGTGGAAGCCACCTAAGCCTTCGCAGGGTAGCACATCGTAGGCTGGAGCTAATTGCCAAACATCGTTGCGACGGATGAAGGCAAAGTTCTTCACATGGTCGTCACAGTTGCCGATGATGAGGTTGAACGCCATCAGGCGGAACACCTTCCACAGCTCCTTGACGGAATGCGTGAGTTGGCTGCAAGCCCAGAACAGATGGCCGTAATCAGCAGTGGGCAGGTAATAGTCGAGGTTCATCAGGGCGGAGAGACTGATAACGTGCAGTTTGCCGCCATCTTCGGTACGGTCGAAGCGCTTTGAGCCGAAGTATTTTCCTTCGAAAAGTCGGGTCTCGGCCATCTCAATGCCACATTCGCGAGCCAGCAGTGAGGTCTCATATTCGATTTTGCCTACATCGGGCGGGTCGGTGCGGTCGCGGAATTTCACCAACCACTCGGCACCGTCGTGATGCACAAACACTTTGGGTCGTGTGCCGCCCGAGGAGCCGCCGCGCCGCCAAGCCTTGTCCAAGTCGTCGGAATAGTCGGTACTCAATACCCGCTGCGACTCTTCCGCCATGTGGTCGAGGTCGATGATGATCTGTTCGTCAACGGTGCTCAGGTCGGGATGGTATTCCAAGGCACCTCGCCCACGGCTACCTACAAACATCAGTTGCTCCAACAAATCCAACGAAGCCAATGACTTGCCTTGCGACCTCAGATAACGGTCGAGCACCAATGCACTCCAGCCGTCGGGCAGGCTGTCGTCGAACACGCCGAAGTTGCCGTCAAAAGGCTTCGCATCGGCGGTGAACAACCTCGACTCCAAAGGCAAGTGAAACGGTGAGATGGAAAAGCCGTTCCTGATCCAGTCCGCATCGTATTCGAACAAAGCGCGACCGTCTCTGTCCAAGGCTATCCGCCCGACTTTACGAGAGCCCATCGTTACCTCAACTATCTTTTCACTCATTGCGTTTCCCTCGCTTTCTGTTTGTTGTGGTGGCATTAAGTGCCTCATCCAAAGTGGCATATTTTCGTGACTCAAACAAACGGTCGAAGTCGTTCAAGGCATCCAAGGCGTAGGCTACATGGAGCAGTCCGTCCAAGGAAATCTTGCCTGTCCGCTCAAAGCGGCGGTAGGTCGTCAAAGGCAATCCCGACCGCACAGAAAGTCCTTCCTGCGTTAGGTTCATCTCCAAACGACGCGCCTTCACCCGTTCCGCCAAAGCCATGGCCTTGCCTTCTGGCGAGACAATATCAAACGATAATATATTATTAGTTATATCCATTTTTAACCACTAAATGGTTATATTTTAGCAGTTGCAAAGATACAAAATCTTTTTGAATTGGCAAACATAATTGAGATTCCCCTTCGGGGAATGGAGTGTGTCTTTGAAGTTTAAAGCGGCGGCAAAAACAAATTGCCTGTCAGTAAATGTCACAAGCCGCCGCGGTAACAACCACACCCGATTTCCATTCCCCGTCAGGGGAATCTCCTCGTTTTATTATCATTCACTTCGCAGCGACTTCACTGGATTCACCGTGGCCGCCCGCAAACTCCGCAAGGTGACCACCGCTATCGTGACCGCCAAGACGGCTAGCAGTGCCAAGGCAAACACCCAAACATGCAGCGGCACCTGATAGGCGAAGCCCTCCAAATAACGCCGCATAATGACGATGCTCACCGGCACGGCAATGACGAAGCACACCAACACAATCTTCACGAAGCGCGAGTTGAACATCGCCAGAATCTGCTGCACCGTGGCACCGTGTACACGACGGATGCCGATTTCCTTGCGGCGGTGCTCCGTCTCGAACATCACCAAGCCGAACACGCCCATCAGCGAGATGACGATGGCCAAAATCGTGAACAGCGTGACCAACTTCGAGAGGTTTTGCTCCTTTTTGTATTGGTTCTCAATGGCTTGATTAAATGGCCTCATCCAAACCGAGAAACCATCGCCTAATGTCGGATCAAGGTCGTTGAGGGTTTTTATTGTGCGTTCCATCAAAGCTTGGGTATCAACGCCAACTTCAGTGCGGATGAACAGCCTCATGCACGGGCTCCACGGCTCCTTGCCATACACATAAAAAGCAAACGGCCCAATCTTTTCGCGCAAAGGAGAGAAATTGAAGTCCCTACAAACACCTGCAATCTCGGCAGGAACCTCTTTATGGCCCCTGATTCTGTCTTCAGTGGTGATGCTGTACATTTTCTGCGCCGTCTCGTTGATGATATAGACTCCGTTTTCCGATTGCTCGTCGGCGGGAGTAAAGTCGCGGCCTTCCACAATATCGATGCCCATAAAACGCAGGAAGTTCCAAGAAACTGGATAAACCTGCCATTGCACATCGTTGTCATTGAACGGACGGCTCCAGGCCATACGGCTGTTGGCCACAAACGGGCCGTCGCCCCAAGCAATGTCCTTGACGGCAGCATCGGTTTTCAACCGATTCTCGACAGTTTCACGGTTGTTGGCGAGTTCCCATGTCACATGCGACTGAAGCAGGTTTTCTTGATTGAAACCCATGTCGTGATTCATCATGAAATCGCGTTGCTGATGAACAAAAATCGCACAGATAATCAGCACGATGCTCACGGTGAACTGCAAGCCTATCAAGCCGATGCGGAAAGCCTTGCCTTTCTGCGTGGTGCCGAGTGTGCCTTTCAAGGCAAAAGCGGGATTGAACGAGGTGGAGAACAAGGCCGGATAGAGGCTGGCCAACACCGAAATGAGCAAGGCGATACCGATGGTCAAAGCCGCAATACCCAAATTCTGGCCGAAGTTCAACGGTGTGTCAATCAGTGCAGCCAAGGTGGATTGTCTGAACAGTGTAACCACGGCCACAGCCAGTCCAAGAGCGATAACGACCATCAGCACCGACTCGCCCACCGACGACATCACCAACTGGAAGCGGCTGCTGCCCAATATCTTGCGTGTGTTGATACTCCGCAGACGCAACGGCACCATCGCGAAGAAGAAGTTGATGTAGTTGATGAAGGCGATGAGCATCACGAAAATGGCGATGACAAGCAAGGTGATGGTCGTGGTGCGATTGCCCGACTTGCCCGGATGCCCGACATTGTCGGCAAAGTAGTTGTCGGTCAATTTCATAAGATGAGGTGACATCATTTTTTTATATTCCTCAATATCCGCTGCTTTTTCTTCGGTCAAATTGCTTTCGTCAATGTCGAATTTTGTCTTAAAAAGGTCAAAAGCGACTTGGTGTGCAATTTCATCGAACTCATTTGGGTCAGCGCCTTCAGCGAGTTTTATGAAATAATTCCAGCCCCATTGGGTCCAATCGCTCATACCCGCTTCGCCCAGATTCAGAATAAAGTCGATGGAGGAAAGGTCGCTGTTGACAGGCATATCCTTGTAGATGGCCGCTACCGTGACATCTGTCCAATTCCAGGAGCCATATTGGAAATGGTCGCCCACCTGCAAGCCCAAGCGTTTGGCCGCTGACTCGGACATAACCGCATCCGTGTTACTAATCCAATGGTCCAAATTGCCGGCAACAAGTTCAAATCCAAACACGTCGATGGCGGGTTTGGAGAAACTGGTGACTCTCAATTCGATTGACGACTGTCCTTCGCCCAAGCGTACGGAAACTTCGTTGCTCCCTAAATTGGCAGCACAGCCGCCCGCCTCTACGCTGGGGACAGCAGCAATGACCGCTTCCGACATCTGACGATTGACGTATGTCGAATAAACATTGTTTGAAAATCGGTCTGGCATGGTAAGGACATAAATCCTGTCGCTGTCTTTGAGCGCCTTGTTGTAGGTGAAGTCGTGGTGCACCTGCACAAGGATGATGTAGAGTGCGGCGAAGGCTGCCGTCAAGCCCAAGATATTCAGGATGGAAGACACGAGGGAGGTCTTGCCTTTTTTATAGATTCTAGCCATGTGTTGTTGAATTGTTGATTGTTGAATTGTTTAATTGTAGGGACGCATTATGCGTTCCTACAAGATCATTCATTACGTAAGGATTTCACTGGATTCACCGTAGCGGCCCGCAAACTGCGCAAGGTGACCACCGCAATTGTAACCGCCAAAACCGCCAACAGCGCCAAGACAAACACCCAAACATGCAGCGGCACCTGATAGGCGAAGCCCTCCAAATAACGCCGCATGATGACGATGCTCACGGGCACGGCGACGACGAAACAAACCAGCACAACTTTTACGAAGCGCGAGTTGAACATCGCCAGAATCTGCCCCACGGTGGCGCCGTGCACACGACGGATGCCGATTTCCTTGCGGCGGTGCTCCGTCTCGAACATCACCAAGCCGAACACACCCATCAGCGAGATGACGATGGCCAAAATCGTGAACAGATTGACCAACTTCGAAAGGTTTTGCTCCTTTTTGTATTGGTTCTCAATCGATTCTGAGAAAGGCCACACCTCGTATGATATTTCGTTGCCCATATTGGGGTCAAGGTCGTTGAGGGTATTCCTTATGCGCTCCATCAGGGTGGGGACATCCACGCCAGCCTCGGTGCGGATATACAACCTATTGCAAATATGCCACGGATCTTTGCCGTAAACATAGAATGCAAAAGGTTTAATCTCTTGACGCAACGATGCAAAGTTGAAGTCCTTGCAGAAACCGGCAATCTCAGCGATTTGGTCATCATGCCCTCCAATCTGATCTTCAAGGGTGATTTTATATACGTCTCGTGCAGTTTCGTTGAAGATATACGTACCCGTGGAATGCTCGTCGGCTTCCGTGAAATCGCGGCCTTCCACGATGTCGATGCCCATGAAACGCAGGAAGTTCCACGAAACGGGATAGACATCCCAACCGGCATCCTCGCCACGCACTGTGCGTCCCCATTGCATGCGATAATCATTTACGAAAGGCCCATCACCCCATGCGATGTCCTTGATAGCCGCATCGGCCAACAACTGACTCTCAACGACTTCTCGGTTGGTGGCAAGGTCCCACGACACCTGCGACTGCAAAAGACATTCTTGGTTGAAGCCCATTTCGTGATTCATCATAAAACGACGTTGCTCGGAGACGAATATCGCACAGATAATCAGGACGATGGAAACGGTGAACTGCAAGCCAATCAAGCCGATGCGGAATGCCTTGCCCTTCTGTGTAGTGCCGAGGGTGCCTTTCAAGGCAAAAGCGGGGTTGAACGAGGTGGCGAACAAGGCTGGATAGAGGCTGGCGACCACCGAGATAAGCAACGCCAAACCAATGGTCAGTGCCACAACACCCCAGTTTTGGCCGAAATCCAGCGAAGCATCAATCATCGAGGCCAAGGTGGATTGCCTGAACAAGGTGACTACAGCCACCGCCAAACCCAAGGCAATGACCACCATCAGCACCGATTCGCCCACCGACGACATCACCAATTGGAAACGGCTGCTGCCCAATATCTTGCGGGTGTTGATGCTCCGCAGGCGCAACGGCACCATCGCAAAGAAGAAGTTGATGTAGTTGATGAAGGCGATGAGTACTACAAAAATGGCGATGACGAGCAAAGTGATTGTTGTGGTTCTGTTGCCCGATTGACCTGGCGCATAGTACGAGTTTTTGTCAAAATACATATCGGTCAGCCGCACGGGGTAAAGCCCGAACTTGACCTCATCGTCCGTAACCTCAGTGCCACCATTCACCTCACTGAAAAATTGTTTGACCACCGGCATTGCCACTTCGGTAATCGCCTTGGGGTCAGCACCTTTACGAAGTTTCATAAAATAGTTGAACGAAAACTCCTTCCAGTCGTCGAGGCTATTATCACCCATATCGGCAAGCATTTCGAAAGAGGAAAGGTCGCTGTGCTTCGGCATGTCTTTATAGATGGCCACGATGGATATTCCCTGCCACCCCGACCCATCATAATACTTCATCACATCACCCACTTGGACTCCAAGGCGATTTGCCGCCGATTCCGAAAGGGCGAAGCCAGTGCCTGTCAGATCATCCCAGTTGCCAGCCACCAGTTCGAAACCGAACACATCGCGAGCGCCTTTGTTCATGGCAGATATCGAGATGGACACAGGGGATTGATCATCGCTTACCCGAACCGCAATGGGATTGCCCATGATTTTACCGCAGCCGCCGGCTTCAATGTCAGGGGAAGCATTAAGCACATACTCTCCCATAGGACGGTTCATATAAGAGGAGTATTCACTTTGATTGATTTCTTTCTTTGTAAGGACATAAATCTGGTCGCTGTCCTTGAGCGCCTTGTTGTAGGTGAGGTCGTGGTGCACCTGCACGAGGATGATGTAGAGCGCGGCGAAGGCTGCCGTCAAGCCCAAGATATTCAGGATGGAAGACACGAGGGAGGTCTTGCCTTTTTTATAGATTCGAGCCATAAGTCGTTGAGTTATTATTTAAACGATCAAGTCTTTTGTATATTTTCTCCGCTTTTTCAAGTCCGAAGAACTTTACCAACTTTTCGAAAAGCGTTTGGTTGATTCTCGTTTTATTACGGTTTTTCATCACAACTTTTTTTCTTGTTGTTTTCTGTTCCCCAGATTTTATGGATCTTGCCGCCTACTACGGTGCCTACCGCCTTGACATCGCCTGGGTAAGCGATACTGCCCGTGCCCGCAACGCTGTAGTCCATCGTTTCCATCTGGCAGCGTGCCTCAATGGAGCCCGAACCCGCCACAGTAAGGTTCGCTTTTTTCACCATTCCATCCTTGATAATGACATCGCCCGAACCAGCGACACTTGCACGCAGGCGATTGGCTTGGAGGTGTTCGCAAACCATTTGCCCCGACCCAGCGATGCTTATATCCACATAGTCAGCATGAAGTTCTTTACTCAACAAATTTCCCGAGCCTGCAACATCCACATCAAAATCATGGATGTTTGCTGTTTTCTCGAAAACCACATCGCCTGAACCCGTCAATTTGATTTTCAACTCTTTGGCTTCATACGGCGTAACGAAATTAAAGTCACCGCTACCCATTATACTGATTTCCTCCAAGGTCGGGGCGGTGAGCTCAATGAGGAACTTCGTCGGCTTCACGTCGGATTGCTGAAAGGTCTTGACCATCTCGACCCTCAAGCAATCACCTTTCAGATAGATGTCGACCCACTCGAAAAGGTTCTCATCGAGGGTCACACGGCAGGAGTAGTTGTCCGCCACTTTGTAGTTTACCGTTGCAGGCAATATCATGCTGATTTCCTTGAACGCCGCCACATCGATGTCACGAGTGACGACATTGCCATTGCCTTCCACAACGTTTTTTTGCATGTACACGGTAATGGTTTTGTTACCTTTCCCGTCGATAACGGTATCAGTCTTCCATACCTTGTTGTTCTGCGCCTCAGCGCACAGCACCGCCATAACAACCAGCAGTGCGGTCAAAAATGATTTCTTTGCCATAGCTTTACAGTTTTACAATTTTACTGCCAATAAGCATGGCAATCGCCGTGCCAAAATTGTAAACAGTTAAAAACCAATAAAATACAAAAACAGCGTTTTACAAAAAGTGTAAAATCTAGGAAAGGTGTATAAACACCCATTTGAAAAATCTAGGAAAGGTGATTTATGAGACGAAAAATCCGTGATGAATTAGTACCACCGAGAGGCAAAAAATCAAGAAAAATCAGAAAAATGTATTTTTTAATACGAAAAATTATAGGAAAAGTGTATTTTTGCATCTATAATTCAAACGGAAAAGTGTATGTTAAGAAGGAAGATTCAAACAGAAATCGCTGATTATCTTGATAATGTGTCTGAAAAGATACTGATTCTTGATGGAGCTCGTCAGATTGGGAAGTCATTTATCATCAGGCACGAAGGACAAAAGCGTTTCAAGAACTATATCGAGATTGACTTGTACGAGGATAAGAAAGGTGATAGAGTGTTTGAAGGCACACGCAACAAGGAGGACTTTTACCTTCGTCTCAGCACCATTGCCGGCAACCGCATGGGCAAAAAAGAGGATACGCTGGTTTTTTTGGATGAGATACAGGCCTATCCCGACTTGTTGACCCTTTTAAAGTTTTTGCGACAAGACGACCGCTTCACTTATATTGTTAGCGGTTCACAATTGGGTATCGCCTTGAACGAAACGTTATCAAAGCCTGGGGGAAAAATCAAGGTTGTGAGAATGTTCCAACTTGACTTTGAGGAGTTTCTGTGGGCCAATGGCGTGGGCGAAGAATTCATCGACCATGCTCAAAAGTGCTTTTCACAGCGAATTGCCTTGGACGAGCCACTCCACAACCGGATGATGGATCTGTTCAAGAAATATTTGTTGGTTGGAGGACTACCCGATGCCGTGAACAAGTTCATCGAGACGCATAACATTGTCGAGGTGAGGGCGGCGCAAAAGGAGGTGTATGAGCTTTACAAGGGCGATGCAAGCCAATATGACAAAGAACGGAAGCTGGTCATCGAGCGGGTATATGAATTGGTGCCATCCAATCTTGAGAACAAGAAGAAACGGGTTCATTTCAACCAAATAGAAAACAAGAAACAGGCAAGGGCTTTGCAGTATCAGGCTGAATTCGAGTATCTTGTGAAAAGTGGCATCTGTCACGAAGTGAAGGCCATTTCGAATCCGAAGTTCCCCCTCGTGGAATCGGAAAGCAAGAATTTGCTGAAACTATATCTGAACGATGTGGGGCTACTCACCCGGCTGCTCTATCAATACAGCATTTCCACCATCATGGATGATGTGAAAAGCATTAATCTGGGTTCGGTGTATGAGTCGGTGGTATGTAGCGAACTTGCCGCACATGGTTTTCCTCTTTTCTACTATGACAACAAAAAGAAAGGTGAGATTGAGTTCCTCGTGAACGATTACGATTTACTTTCGGTGGTTCCCATTGAAGTGAAGTCTGGAAAGGACTATAACGAACATGCCTCATTGGATGTTTTTGTTGCCACCCCCGATTACAACATCAAACAGGCTTTTGTGTTGTCAAACGAACGTGAAATTGTCCAAAACGAGAAGGTGGCTTACCTTCCGATTTATTACGTTATGTTTTTCGTTCCATCAACACCACCTGCTAAGGTAATTTTGTAGAGACGCGCCATGGCACGTCTCTACAAAATTGGTAAACCAAAAATTACAACTGCGACAACACCTCTTCCACAATCTTACCGTCGAACAGGTTGATGATGCGGTCGGCGTAGCCGGCGTCGCGCTGCGAGTGGGTCACCATGACGATGGTGGTGCCTTCCTTGTGGAGGTCGGTGAGCAGGTCCATCACCTCCTTGCCGTTCTTCGAGTCGAGGTTACCCGTGGGCTCGTCGGCGAGGATGAGCTTGGGGTTGGCGACGACGGCGCGGGCGATGGCCACCCTTTGCTGCTGACCGCCCGACATCTGTTGCGGGAAGTGCGAGGCGCGGTGCTTGATGGCCATGCGCGTCATGATGTCCTCGACGCGCTGCTTGCGCTCGGCGGCGGGGATGTTCATGTAACGCAGCGGCAGTTCGATGTTCTCAAACACATTGAGTTCGTCGATGAGGTTGAAGCTCTGGAACACGAAGCCGATGTTGCCCTTGCGGAACTGGGTGCGGTCCTTCTCCTTGAGGTCACCGACCTGATGGCCGAGGAGCTCGTAACGGCCCTCGGTGGGGTTGTCCAAGAGGCCGAGGATGTTGAGCAAGGTGGACTTGCCGCAGCCCGAAGGCCCCATGATGGCGACAAACTCGCCGTCGTTGATTTCGAACGAAACGCCGTCCAATGCGATGGTTTCGATTTCAATGTCCTCGCTGCGGAAGACCTTCCTGAGATTTTCTACTTTAATCATTGCTTTTAGTCTTTAATGGTTAAACTTTTATTTTGTTGATTTGTTGTTTTCCTGTTTGAGATTCCCTTCGGGAATGGAGTTTCGTTTATCCGTTAAAAGCGGCGGCAAGAACAAGTTGCCTATTTGTAGCGCCACTGGCCGCCGCAGTTAACAACAACTCCTGACCTCCATTGACTCCGTCGAATCTTCGATTTCCCCGCAGGGGAATCTCATCTATCAAAACACCAGCACCTCCGATTCGCCAAAGTTGTCATACGAAGAAGTAATCACTCTCTCGCCAGCCTCAAGACCTTCGACAACCTCGTAATACTGCGGGTTCTGTCGCCCAATCTTGATGTCGCGGCGCGTGGCCTTGCTGCCGTCGGAAGAGAGCACATAGATCCATTTGCCGCCCGTCTTCTGGTAGAAGGCGCCACGCGGGATGAGCACCGCCTCCACGGGCTGGCCGAGTTGCAGGTTGAGGTAATAGGTCTGGCCACTGCGGATGTTCTCGGGCTGCTGCTCCATAAACTTGAAGTCAGCCTTGAACTTGCCGTCGCGCACCTCGGGATACACTTTTCTAATCTGCGCCTGATACCGCTCACTCTGCCGTTCAAAGGTAGCCTCCAAGCCAGGCGTGATGCGGTCGATGTAATGTTCATCAATCTGGGCCTCAATCTTGTAGCTGTCAAGGTTGTTGATTTGCCCGATCTTGGAGCCTGCGCCCACCGACTGGCCCAACACCACATCCAACAGGCCCAACTCGCCATCGATGGGTGCCTTGATGGTCAGGTTTTCCTTGCGCTTACGAATCATCATCATGTTGACGCGCATGTTCTCGAGGCTCTCACGCATCCGGTCGATTTCCACCGAGCGGTGGAGGCTGTCCTGCTTGGCGCGGTTCTCCACCAGCTTCAAGCGGCTGTTGGAGAGCGTGAAGTCCTCCTCGGCCTTCAGGTAGTCCTCGCGGGCGATGAGGCCGTCGTCGTAGAGCGACTTCTGCGCCTCGTAGGTGCGGCGGTTGCGCTGTACTTCCATTTGCAGTTGCAGTTTTTCCTGCTCCACGCTCAGCTTTTGCTGTTCCATCTGAATCATGGTGTTGCGCAGGATGTTCTCCTTCTCGGCGAGGTCGGCCTCGGAGGTGAGGATTTGCATGTCGAGGTTCTCGTTGCTCAAGATAAGGATGACATCGCCGGCTTTGACGCGGCTGCCTTCCTCGGTGACGATTTGTTGCACCACACCGCCTTCCAAAGGGCTGATTTGGATGGTCGTCATGGGCGCGACTTGTCCGCTGATGCGGATGTAGTCGTTGAATTCGCCCGAGGTGACGGTGCTCACGGTGATGTTGTCCGCGTCGATGCGTAGTTTCTTCGAGTCGTCCCTGAAGATGAGCCAGAGGATGAAGACGAGGAGCAACGCCCCGCCCCAGAACGGCAGCGCCTTCTTGGTGAATGCGCGGCGAATGCCTTTTTTCTGTTCGATTTTACGATCCATTGAGTGTTCCATATTGTTGAAATCTTTAGATTCGACGTAAGTCAATTGTTGATTGTTTAACTTTTTAATTGTTTGTTGAGTTTCCCTTCGGGAAATCGAAGATTCGACGAAGTCAATGGAGTGCTTGTCTTAGTTATATAGCGGCGGCAAGAACTAGTTGCCAATCTGTAGTGCCACAGGCCGCCGCGGTTAACAACGACTCCTGACCTCCATTCCCGCAGGGAATCTATATACATTGTTTCCATATCAATTATTCTTCAAAGACTTAACAGGATTCATTCGGGCAACGCGGTTGCTGCTCATGACGACCACGGCGGTCACGATAAGCAAGACTGTCACCGCACCGATGATGAAATAGAGTGGCGAGAGGCCAATGCGCATGGCGAACAACTCCAACCATTTGTCGGCGAGGAAATAGGCTATCGCCACACCAATTAAGGCAGCAATCACCGCCAGTTTCAGCACATCTGCCACGAACATACGGATGATTTCGCCCGCAACCGCGCCATTCACCTTGCGGATGGCCACCTCCTTGCTGCGGCGGTTGGCCTCGTCGCGCACAAAGCCGATCAGACCAAACAAGGCAATCGCCAAAGCGAACAAGGCACCTATAATGAATGTGCGCCGCATCTGATACAGGTGGGTGTACTCCTTCTTGACCAATTCGGTGTAAGGCGTCACTTCTACATTGTTCCGCTCGGGCAGACATTCCTCGATGACCGCCTTCACCTTGGCGATGGCTTCGGGATTCACCTCACGCACTTTTACCACCAAGGTGTTCATCACCCTCGACCAGTCTTCGGGACCATAGTTCCAATCCATGTTCCAACAGAAGCGGATGCTCGCACGGTCGTCGTTGCCCAACATCGAGCCGATGACGTAATCTTCATAAACGCCACAAATGGTGTAAACATCGTCGTCACCATCGCTGTGCTCCGAAATCAAGATGTCCTTGCCTACTGCGCCGTCGCTCCAGTCGGCATAAAGGTTCATCTCCTTCACGAAACTTTGGCTCACAGCTACATCTTTCGGCTTTGAAGGCGCTTTGCCCTCTGTCAAACGGAAGCCCATCATATCGAAGAAGCCCTCCGTCGCCATGTATTGGTCGCACACGCCCATTAAATATTTCGTCGGGTTGTCGGGCAGCATGATATTGTTACCAGACGTCTTGTCCAATGGGATGCTATAGGTCAGCTCTGCTGCCTCCACTTCGGGATATTGCCGCAGTTTTTCTGTAATCAGTATCAAATTGTCCTTGTCCGCTCCTTCCAACGGGACATACAGCAACTGCTCGTAATCGTAGCCCATATCAGCGTTCATCGCAGAGTTGTATTGCCTATCAGCCACGATGACCAAAGGCAGCAAGATGACATTGATGCCAACTTGCACCATCAGCAATGTGAGTTTCCAACGACGCTTGTTTTCCCTGTATCCACTGAAGGCCGTCGAGACAGGAATCCTGACGAACATCATCGCTGGGATGAGAGCAGAGACCAGGAAGATGAAAGCGATGATACCGACAAGCACCCATCGTGTTTGCGGCACCATAAGGCTGGCAACTGGCACGCCCAACAACGACTCGATGACCCCGCTGAAAGCCCATATCAGCAAGGCTGCCACGGCCAACGAAGCCAACAAATTCAAGGCCGTCTCCTTGATGAGCATTCCGTAGATGCTGCCTGCGCTGGCACCGTAGCATTTCCTAACGCCCATCTCCTTGGAACGGCGCACCACATCCGAAACTGCCATCAACAGGTAGTTGAGCACCGAGACCAAAAGCAGCAAGGCCGCCACCACCGACAGAATCAGCACATAGTTTTTGATAGTAGGCTCATGGCGATGCATGGTCGCGAGAGGGGTCAGCGTGTACCAAATCGTGGAGCCGTCACGCTCCAATTCCTCCAAAGGCTGGTGCGCTTCCTGCATCTTGCGGATGGCATCTTTCAGGCTGTTGGGATCCACATTAGGTGCCAACTTGACAAAACCGCGATAGCGGTCGTTGCCCAGCCAATTGTTAATGCTCCACTCACCGAATGCAGCAATAGTTGTCACGATGTCACATTGGATGCTACCGTTTTTCGGAAAATCCTCAAAAACACCCACCACGGTCAGTCTTGTTTTCGGCCCCCAAACTTCACTGTAGATTTGTTTGCCGATGGCCTCGTTCACGCCGCCCAACTTCTCCGCAAAACTGCGGCTGACGGCGATGTCGCCATTGTACTCCTTCAAGGCCTGCATCGGGTCGCCCGCAAGGAATTCTCGGTCGAAAAAGTCGAAGAAGCAGGTATCGGCACCGATGCATAGGCCTGTGATGAGGTTGTCGTTCTCGTCATAAAGGTTACCGTTGAGCAGGTTGGAATAGCGTGTAGCGGCTTCCACTCCAGGCACCTCCGCCTTGAAACCCGGCGCAATGCCTCCCGAAGTGCCCCAATAGTCATCGGGGTCGCCGCCTTCCTGAAAGATGATAGTTTCCGTAATCATATAAATGCGATCCACATCCTTGTAGAAACTGTCGTAGGACAGCTCGAAGCACACCTTGGCAATCAGCACGATGCCGATGGCGAGACCGAAGCCGAGGGAGAGGATTTTGATGAGTTTGTCGGTTAATCTGTTCATATTGTTGAATTGTTGATTGTTTAATCGTTTAATTGTTGATGAGTTTCCCTTCGGGAATGGAGTGCTTGTCTTAGTTATATAGCGGCGGCAAGAACAAGTTGCCAATCTGTAGCGCCACAGGTCGCCGCGGTAAACAATACTGTCTGACCTCCATTCCCGCAGGGAATCTCACTATTCCTTCTTCAATGCCGTCACCGGATTCACCCGCGCCACGGAAACGATTTGCCAAAGCACCGAACCGATGGCAATCACAAACGACAGCGCCACCGTGACCACAAAAATCCACGGGTGCAAGTCGATACGGTAGGCGAAGTCCTCCAGATAGCGTTTGCACAGCCACACCGCCACGGGAATGGCAATCGCGTTGGCAATCAATATCATAATGATGTATTCCTTCAAGTTGCGGCGGATTTCGCTTTCCATCGTGCCGCCAAACACCTTGCGGATGGCGATGGTCTTTTCGCGCTCGGAAGCAAAATGCGTGCTCATGGCCACGAGGCCGAGCAGCGAGAGAATGACTGAAATCGCCATAATCAGTTCAATGAGGCGCATCTGGCGGCGTTGCTTGTCGTATTGCTTGGCAATCACGTTCTCCACAAAATCGTTGAAATCAGGCTCTAAATAGGCGCCAAACACCTTCTCGCAGTGTTTCTTATAGACCGCATCAATGGCGTGTTTTGCCTCGCGATGGTCACCAACTACATCAATCAACAGATGGGAATTAGGCTTCCAACCGCCATTGCCAAAGACGATCACATAGTCTTCATCGGTCACATGCAGGGCATCCTGCATCGAGAAATCGGCGAGCACGCCACATACTGGCATAGCTATACAATGCTTCTGCCACATCACAATACTGTCGAAGTTGTTCTCGCCGTAGGGCAAGCCCGTCATGCCCGCCGCGGTGGTCTCCGTAATCCAGAAACTACGGGCATCCGCATCCAAGAAGCGCTCTTTCACTTCAAATCCCAACATTCGGAAAGCCGCCGTATCGCAGGAGAGAATAGGCACCATAGCCGTTTTCTCTGGGTCGTGGAGCTTCTTCAAACCGAGTGTCATGCTCCTCACTCCAGGAACGGCATCTGCAGATGCCAAGTCATTCACACAAGGCAAAGCCCTCAACTCTTCCACAAGGGCTTCCTTTTCCGCTGTGTAGTCGAGGTCGGAGCCTAAGAAAAACAGGTTCTCCACGTTCAATCCTGTAGAACGATCTTCCATGTGGTGCATTTGAAGTTCCATCGTCAACACAAGAGCGATGAGCAAGATGGCGATGACATTCTGCACCACGATGAACACCTTAGAGAGCACGGTGCGGTTACGGAAACGGAACGTGCCTCGTACCACATCGATAGGCTGGGCTTGGGAGATGATAGCCGCTGGCAAGAAGCCGGCAAGCAGCGACACCACTACCACAATCAGAAGATAGGCGATGAGGTAAGGTAAACTGAAAGGTATGGAAATCGCCACATCAGACTGCAACAACTGGTTGACGGCCGGAGTGAGGGCGTAGGCTATTGCCAATCCAATAACGAAACTGAACAAAGTAAAGGCAAATGCCTCGCCAAGAAATTTCAAAATGATGTCAGACTTTTGTGCCCCAACCAGTCGCCTCGAAGCCATCTCCTTGGCGCGTTTTCCGACCAAGGCGACATTCAGGTTGATGTAGTTCAGCAAGGCTGAAATGAGCAGCAATAGCCCGATGACAATCATCGTGCGAAGCATCGAACGGTCGCCTTTATTCAGGCTGGTGTAAACAGGTGTGAAAAACAACTCATCGAAACGTACCATCATAAGTCCTTGCCACGTCGGGCTATTCTCGAATTGCGAATCGCAGAGTGCCTCCAATTTCTCGGCCAACTCTTCCCGGTCCACATCGGGTCGCACCTTAATATAGGTGCCGACGTTAGCCCAATAGTTGAAAGGATTGTCGCGATAACTCTTAATTACATACGACTGCCCATGTTCATAGTTCATCATCACATCGAACTCGGGAAGCAAGGAGCTGCCTTTTTCGGCAATGATGCCAACGATGTGCAATGTGTCGTCCTGCACAATCAATGGCAGGTTTACTGACTCATCATTCAGTTGAGTGGCCAGCTTTTCGGAGATGAAGGCCGCATTGCGGTGCGAAAGCATCTCGGGACTGCCTTCCTTGAACATCACGGGAAAGATGTCGAAGAAATCCACGTCACAGACAAACATATTGCCTACGAAGTTTTGCTCGCCAACGTGAATCAGCTGGTCTTGCAGGAAATGGAAATGCGACACGGTTTCAATCTCGGGCAGTTTGCCGTCGAAAACTTCTTTCATGCCGTAGCAATTAAGGAATTGTTCTTTATCGCCCACGGCATAAATCCGCTCGCGTTCGGGGTTCTCGCGCGTCACGGCGTATTGCTGCACCACATAGCAGAAACTGATGATGACGAAGGCCAGTGCCACACTCAATCCGATGAACTCAATGGCGGTGTAGAGCTTGTTTCGCGACAGGAATTTCAGGTAGGATTTCATATTGTTGAATTGTTGAATTGTTTGTTGAGTTTCCCTTCGGGAATGGAGTGCTTGTCTTAGTTATATAGCGGCGGCAAGAACAAGTTGCCAATCTGTAGCGCCACAGGCCGCCGCGGTTAAAAACGACCTTAGACCTCCATTCCCCGCAGGGGAATCTCTTTTACTGTTCTATATAATGTATCCCTCCATAGTAATTAACCACACTATTCTTGATAAAGTATTGAAGCCTGGCGTTCAATTGTTCCGCTAGGGCGTTGAGGTAATTATTCGATGCCGTCTGGTACTCGATGGACGAAATCAAGCCTTGCTCGAAACGCTTGGTGTTCAGTGCGTAGGCCTCATTTTGTAATTCAGCACGGGTGTTGGCTTGGTGCAAGGCATCGGCTGAGCCGTCGCGGTCAGCGATGGCGCGGCGCACCTCGGCCTCCACCGTTTGGAGCGTCTGCTCATAATCGGCTTGGGCACGGTCGTAGGCGTTTTTCCGCTTCGCGATGTTAGAATGTTTCGAGAGGCGGTCGAAGATGGGGATGCTCAACGAGAGTTGCACATATTCACCGCCGTTGTTCTTCAACTGCTCGAAATAGGGCGTGGGCACATAGCCCTCCATGCCCGGATAGGTGAAATAGCTCGACGACCAGCCGCCATAAAGCGAGAGGCGGGGCAGCAACTGCCAGCGGGCTGTCTTGAGGGCAAGGCGGGCGTTATTCATCGTTCCTTCCGCCAAAAGGACGGCAGGCATATTGGTTTTGGCTTGATCCACTATGGCTTCGATAGATCCTCTCGCCCCTTCGGCCATGTCATACCGAACGAAGGAACGAGTGAGTGTATCTGTGGCCGAAGGGACTCGGGATGACATCGAAGCGAGACCGTCTATTTTCAATGGTTTTTCAATGGGCCAAAACATCACATCCTTCAGGGTGACCATGGCATTGTTGAGGTTGTTCCGACAGGTGGTCAGTTGATACTGCCGCTCGGCGAGATCGCTCTGCATCTGCACCACATCGGCATGGGATTTCTGTCCCAGTTGTTCCTGCCTTGTAGCCAACTGCACGGACTTTTCCGCTGTGGCCACCTGCGCTTGTAGGGCTTCCTGCATCTCGGTGTAATACAACACATTGCAGTAGGCTTCCATGGTGGCGAGACAGATCTGGTCTTCGGTTTGCTGCTCCTTGGTCAAGCCCATCAGTTGGGCCGTCTTGGTGATTTTCAGGTTATTGACCGCCTGGAATCCGTTGAAGAGGTTGATGCCTGCCGAGAGACTATAGCCATTATGGAACGAGGTCGTCCTGATGTAGGTGTTGGTCTCGGGGTCGATGCTACGGCCGAAGTTCGAGTAGGCGTATGTGCTACCGTCAATCGTAGGCGTGAAGGCCGCAAGGATGGCATCGCGACGGTCGATCTGTGCATCGCGGTTGTCGGCATGGGCAATGCGCATCTTGGTGGAATGCTCCACGGCATAGCGCATACATGCTTTGAGGTCCATGGCGACGGTGTCCTGGGCCTTGACGTTAGTCAAGGCTCCCAGGACGGTCATCAAAATGAAAAAATTATGTTTTACTCTCATCGTACACAAATTTTCTTTGTACCAAAAGAAAGCATATCGCATGCCAAAAAAATAAAATACTAAAAACCAATAAATTAAAAAAATCACAAATGTAAAGAGTGTAACATTATTTTACAGTGGTGTAACAAAACTTTACAGTGTAAAGTGGACTTCTCATCAAAAACCCCTTGCCTTTTTCGGATTTTTTCTATTTTTGTTGCGACTATAACCAACTAACCAAACACCAATACTATGAAGAAAACTTTGATTATCGCCCTCGCGGGCATGATGATGCTCGCCTTCACGCAGTGCGGCGGCAAGGAAACCAAGACTGTCAAAGGCTCCAAGGAGTACCAAGAGACCATGGAGATTTACCAACAACTCGAAAAAGCCGTCAAGGACGTCACCACCTGCGACGAACTTCAGGAAGCCGCTCTCGGTCTGTTGCTTAGCGGTCTCGCCAGCAAAAAATACACTGACGAAGAAAAGATGACCGAACAGGAAGAAAAGAAACTCGAAGAGTATATCGAGAAGCTCGGAAACGAAATCGAGAAGAAATCTGAAAAGCTAGGCTGCGACGACGAATAAAGTGTTTCGTCAAACCAACACAACGGCTGGTCACACCTCGTGGCCGGCCGTTTTTGTTTTATTGCCTTCGTCGACGACACACGAAACCGTCATGTCGCCCGTCACATTCACCACGGTGCGCAACATATCCAAAGGCCTATCGATGCCCAAGATGAGTGCCAAACCCTCAACCGGGATACCGACCGAATCGAGCACGATCATCAGCATAACGATAGAGCCTCCAGGGATGCCAGGTGTGCCTATCGACGAGATGGTGGCTGTGGCCAAAATGAGCAACATCTGTCCGAAGGTCAAGTCCAGACCCAAGACCTGCGCCAAAAACACCGCTGCCACGGCTTGATAGCAGCTCGTGCCGTCCATGTTGATGGTCACACCCACAGGCAGAACAAACGACGAAACTTCTTCCGAGACACCCAAATGCTTCTGAGTGCGTTCCATAGTCAAGGGCAAGGTGGCCGCACTCGAGCTGGTGGTAAAGGCCAACATCTGCACGGGTGCCGCCGCCTTGAAGAACTGCTTCATCGTCCGTTTGCCGAAGACCCGCATGATGAACGGATACACCAATAAGATGATGATAGCCAAAGCCAACACCACCGTCAAAGCGTACAAGCCCAATGCGGAGAAGATGCCCACATCGCCCGCATAGTCCACAATCAAGGCGGACATTAGGGCAAATACACCGTAGGGTGCACAGGCCATGATGAAATCTATAATCTTCAACAAGACGAGATTCAACTGTTGGAAGAAACGCACCAACGAAGGCACTTTTGAAGGTCCCACGACAATCAAAGCCACACCAAAGAGTAAGGCGAAGAAGATGATTTGCAGCATCTTGGAGTTGTCGCCCAAGGCCTTGAAGAGGTTCTCAGGCACCATGTCGACCACAAACTGCAAGGGCGACTCATCCTTCACCTGCTGCATTTGTGCCTCGCGCTCCACGACGGTCTGCTGGTAGCGCTCCATAAACTCTGTCTGTCGGTCTTTCGGGAAGACCTTCCCCGGCTTGATGACGCTGACCATGCCCAAGCCTATGCTCACCGCAAGGATGGTAGTGCAGACATAAATCAAAATGGTTTTCAAGCCGATGCGCGACAGGTTGCGGATATCCTTCAGGTTGACGACACCCAAGATAAGCGACACCAAGACCAATGGCACGGCAATCAGCTTGAGCAGGCGCATGAAGATGTCGCCCCAGGGGGCAACCCAGTCGTGCACAAAACCTTCCCAATGCAAGGCCAAGGCTAGGAAGCCGAAGCCCAGCCCCAAGCCCATGCCCAGCAAGATCTTGGCATAGAGCGGCACGCGTTTTCTATGTGCTTCTCCCCTATTCAATCAAGTTGATTTTTTGTGTGGCCACGCCGTCTTCGGTCACAATGCGGACGACATAAATGCCTTTGGAATAGCCTTCCAGATTCAGTTCCACTTTGTTCGAATTAGTCTTTCTGTCCTCCAGCAGCTCACCCTTGATGCTCATCAGTGTCACCTGTTGGATGTCGCTTTGCGCCTCGATGACGACCTTGTCCTTCGTCGGGTTGGGATAGACATTGAGTTTCAAAGCGGCCAACTCGTTCACGTTCACATCGGTAGTGTCGGTCGGAACGACCTTCACATCGTCGACAAACCAGTCGTAGGCCAGCCACTCGCCAAAAGTGTTGTAACCTCTGAATCCAATCTTGATGTTACGTCCGATATACTCATCCAAATTGATGGAAATCGGCTCGTTATAAGCATTGATTTGTCCGTAAGGCATGTCGGCAGCATCCCATTTGTCATCCCAAGTGCCGTCGTAAGTGTCGTACACCCTGACCACAAAGCGGTCGTAGCCATCGGTGCCGTACTGCGCCCAAGTCCAGAACTGCAAAACGGTGGGTCTCGTGATAGTCAAAACAGGCGTAATCAAAGTCTGGTCTTGTGCCGCGGGGCTCTCGCTGCTGTCCCATTCCAACACGGCGTGTTTGTTGCCGCGATGAGGATTCACAACAAAGCTTTCTTCGTAGTAGTCCGTGTAGTACACCGTGCCTTGCACAGTCCAATCCCACCAAGTCGGATTGCCATCGGTAGTCCAACCTTCGGGCATGGTGAACATGCTGCTGCATTCCTCAAAGGTCTCATAGAGTAGCGGGCGTTGGTAGTCCCAACGGATCGGGATCTCCTCCGACGTTGCGCTGTTGCCTAAGGCATCAACGAGCTGCACGGTCAAAGTGCCATGGGTATGGTTGTCGTATGCAGGAATGGTGGCGGTGTAATCGTAGTTGCCCTTGCCCGCCCTTGTGAATGTCAAATCGTGGGTCGCACCCCAAATGGTATAGGTAGCCGCCAACGTAGCAGGCATGGAAGAGGCATCATGGACGCGCAAAGTGAGGTTCATCTCGGTGTCGGCGTAGGTTTGGTTACCGCTGACAGCGATCACCGTGGGAGCCTCATGGTCTTCCGAAGAACTATTGATGAAGATGTCGTCGAGATACAGGTTCCAGCCGTAGTCGCTGACGCCCTCGAAGATGATGAATCCATAGTCGTCGGGGCAATCGAAGGTGAAGGCATATTCGTACCAGTCGTCCACATCGGCGACGACGGGTTCTTTATAGGTGCAGCGGTGGATGGTGCCAAGCAGCTGCCCGCCTTCCGAACGCGGCACCGCATTGTAATACACATTGATACGGTCGTCCTTATTGATGTTCGGGTTGCTATTGCGGAACATCCAGAAGCTGACAATGTTGTCGTGTTCGTTCAGGTTCATCTTGGGCGAGACCAGTTCAGCCGAGCCTCCCGAAGGATTGGTGTAGGTGTAGAATCGCGCCATGTATTGGCTGCCTTCATGCGGTGTCGCACTCGGCGTGGAGCCTTCCGTGATGCGGTCGAAGGCATAGTTGCCATTGGTGATGTTGTTTTGCCAGCCGAAAGGCACGAAGTCATTCTCAAAGCCTTCCTCAAGTGGGAAGTCGACGTAAGGCGCCAAAGCCGTAATGGCAAAGTCAGCATTTTGTGTCGGGGCAGAATGGCTAGAAACCACATCGAAAGTGGCGTGAGCCACCTCGTTGTTGTTCAAGTTCATCGGCAGGGTCGTCTTGGCCACCAACTCCACCGAACTATTGTAAGGCACATTGACTTGAGTCACTTGGGTACCGTTCTGATAGAACTCAATCGGCAAGTTGCCTGTGCTGTTGAGTTGATAGGTATCCGACTGTTCGCCCGTGTTGTTGAGGCGGAAACGCAGATAGGCAGGCTCGCCGAAATAGACGGAAGTATCGGCAGTGAGTTGTTCCACATTGAAATTGTACTGTGCGGTCTGCTCGATGATGATATCATCAATGGACAAATACCATGGCCCATTGTCGGCCACACTGTGGAAGCCAACATAGTAAGCGCCCGAACTCGTTGCCTGAAACACGCCCGAAGTCTGTTCAAACTCCTCGTTGGCAACCACCATCATCGGCACAGCCGTTTCCGTCATTGCCGAAGGATTGGAGTTTGCACCGGCTTTCACTTCCAAATTGAAGTGGTCGACGTGCCAAGTGGCATACCAGAACGAAACGCGGTAATAATTCCCAGCGGTTACATTGATTTCCTTGTAAATCCACACGTCGGTGTTATAGGTGGCATACATGTACCAGTCGCCTGTGTGGGGCTTCCTGCCACGGGCCGTATTGTCGTCAGGGATGGTGATGCCAGCCTTCCAGCCTCCATCGCCAATCCAGCCCACAGGGGTCTGGTCTACCGTATTACCATTTTCAAAAGTCTCGTTGACAAGCACTTGGGCGAAGGCGCTTCCTGCAAGAAGCCACATCGCAATGAAAGCGTACAGTTTTTTCATATTTGGTTTTCTTTATTTTGCCTACAAAAATAGGGATTGTTTTGTTATGACAAGGTGTTTTTTGAAATAAAGCCCATAGATTCGCTTCGGTTTTTATTGGCATGTCATACCGAACCTGAAAGGTGAGAGTATCTATGCCAATAAAAACCTCGGAATGACATGGGCTTTATTTCCTTGCCACCACCAAAAAATGCGGGCTCATGCCCATCATCTCGGGCTCCGATTCAGTGATGCGGACAATGTCAAGGAGGCGTTCGCGGCTGGCCTCATCCTCCCATTTCTCTGTGAGGTGCGGCGTGAACCAGATGCAGCCTTCCACAGCGATGGCTTTCTCAACAGTGAGCCCTGCTTCAGCAATTTCCGATTTCATTTCGTCAGAGGTAGTGAAATACGACTCTGCAATAAACTTCGGATATTCCTTCGGTCTGATATGGTCACCCGTGGTCATCTCGCCCTTAATCATGTTGAAAAACACGGGGTCGTCGAGGAATTCCATCAGCGATGCATTCTTTTTCTCGCCATAGACCGACAGTGCCCAAGTCATGGAACTGAACTTGGAGATGCCCGCCGCCACCATGAGGCCGCCTTTCTTTAGCACTCGAAACGCCTCGCGAAGCGACTGCAAACGGTCTTCCCTATCGCGCAGATGATACTGCGGTCCCATCAGCAGCACCACATCGGCGCTCTCGTCGGGGCGATTGACCTGAAAAGCATTGCCTGTCTCAGCAATGAATTGGCAGTCTTGCATCATATTCGCTTTAGCATATTCTACGGCGTTTTCGGCCAACTCAATCAGATGGACTTCATTGCCCTTCTTCGCCAGCCAAGCCGCATACATCCCGATGCCACCTCCGATGTCGTAGATCACCTTGCCGCCATCGATGTAGCGCGCCAGGATTTCCTTGGTCCTATGGAACTCCACGATGCCCAGTCCGCGCTCCAAGCGTCCGATTTCGGCACCGTTGTTATAGAAGTCGTAGATTTCGTTCATAGTCGTTGTTTTGATGTCGCAAAAGTATAAAATTCTTGCCATTTTGTCACATTTTGTTGATGGCACATAATTTGACCTATGACGCGCGTCAATTGAATTCAATAAAAACACAACGATATGCAAACAGGTAACATTGGAGTAAAGACAGAAAACATTTTCCCTGTCATCAAGAAGTTCCTCTATTCGGACCAGGAAATCTTCCTGCGCGAAATCATCAGCAATGCCGTGGACGCCACGCAAAAGCTGAAAGCCTTGGCCGCCTCGGGCGAGTTCAAAGGCGAGCTGGGCGACCTCACCATCAAGGTGGAAGTCGACAAGAAGAAAAAGACCCTCACCGTGCGCGACCGCGGCATCGGCATGAACGCCGAAGAGGTGGACAAGTACATCAACCAGATCGCCTTCTCGGGCGCCGAAGAGTTCATCGCCAAGTTCAAGACCCAAAGCGAGGCCGAAGCCGCCAACATCATCGGACATTTTGGCTTGGGCTTCTACTCCGCCTTCATGGTCTCCTCGAAGGTGTCGCTGATTTCGAAGTCCTGCAAGGAAGAAGGCGCCAACGGCGTCATTTGGGAATGCGACGGCAGCCCAGAGTACACCATGAACGAAATCCCGAAGGGCGACCGCGGCACCGATGTCATCCTTTATATCAGTGACGATGCCGCCGAGTTCCTCGAAGAAGGCCGCATCCGCGAACTGCTCAACAAATACTGCAAGTTCCTGCCCATCCCGATCCAGTTCGGCACGCGCAAGGTGCAGGAGGAAATCGAGGGCGAAACCGACAAGGACGGCAAACCCAAGACCAAGGAAGTGGAGAAGCCTTGGATCATCAACGACGTGGCACCGCTGTGGAAGAAAGCCCCGACCGACATCAAGGACGAGGAGTACAACGACTTCTACCACACGCTCTACCCGATGAACTTCGGCGAGCCGCTGTTCCATATCCACCTCAACGTGGACTACCCCTTCAACCTCACGGGCATCCTCTATTTCCCGAAGGTGAAGAACCGCTACGAGTTCCAGCGCAACAAGATACAACTCTACTGCAACGAGGTCTTTGTGACCGATAGCGTCGAAGGCATCCTGCCCGAGTTCCTCTCGCTGCTGCACGGTGTCATCGACTCGCCCGACATCCCGCTGAACGTCAGCCGATCGTTCCTGCAAAGCGACCAAAACGTGAAGAAAATCTCGACCTACATCACCAAGAAGGTGGCCGAGAAATTGGAAGAGCTCTTTAAGAAAGACCGCGAGGCCTACGAGAAGAACTGGGACGACATCCGCGTGTTCATCGAATACGGCATGATGAGCGACCCGAAGTTCTACGAGCGCGCCGAGAAGTTCTTCCTCTTCAAAGACACCGACGACAAGTACTACACCATCGAGGAGTACAAGACCTTGATTAAGGAAAACCAGACCAACAAGGACAAGGCACTCGTCTATCTGTATGCCACCGACAAGGACGACCAATACACCAACATCGAGAACGCCAAGGCCAAGGGTTACAACGTCTTGATGATGGACGGCATCCTCGACCCGCATTTCATCAGTGCCTACGAGCAGAAGGAAGGCGAGAAAGGCGGCGACAACCGCGCCACGTTTGCCCGTGTTGACTCCAACACCATTGACAAGCTCATCGTAAAGGATGACAAGGAAGCCGCCTCGGGCCTCGACGACAAGCAGAAAGAGACTGTGAAGGCTGCCTTCGAGAAGGTCATCGACAAGGTGAAGTTCAACGTGGAGTTCAGCAACGAAGGTGCCGAAGCCGCGCCCGTGGAGGTCACCCAAAACGAGTGGATGCGCCGAATGAAGGAGATGGAGCAGATGGGCGGTGGCCCGATGTCGTTCTACGGATCGATGCCCGACAGCTATACGCTGATGCTCAATACGAACAGCCCCGTCATCACTGGCCTATTAGACAAAGACGAAGCCGCACAAGAAGCCACGATTCGACAAATCTACGACCTTGCTTTGCTCTCAAAGAACTTGTTGAAGGGCAAGGATTTGAGCGAGTTTGTAAAGAGGAATATGGAGAAACTGTGATTGATCAAGTATTTGTAACATCAAGCCCTCCGCAATGAAGTGACTTTGCAGAGGGCTTGCTTTTCATCACAAAATCATATCGCTGGATGTACTGGGCGAACCGAGCATCCCAAAAAGCGCTCATTAACAACAACTTGTAAAATGGTCTTCCCAAAAAAGAAAACACTCCATGCGCTGTACCAGGAAGCATTTACACCATCCACCGAACTTGACCAATAAGTGGCATAAGGGTAATCTGCATCATTACGCCCCGCAGCTGGCAAGAAGAGATTATTACCATTTGCTGCGGTGAAAAGTCGCCCCTGCACTCCATTTAATGAAACCACAACACTTGTTGTATTTTGAATAAGTTCTTCCCACTGCTCTTTTGTGGGCATACACCAGCCATAGAGCCACCTGCGGTTGGCCACATCGTCTTCTGGTTCCAAAACCAAAAGACTATCCGATTTGCAATATTTGTCCTCACCATTCATACCAAATTTGTAGTTTTCCCAGTAGAAATCTATTTTGCGATACGACTCTCCCCAAGCATAGTGATCTCCATAATCTTCTGGAGACGCTGCACCTACATTGCATGTAGCCCACAAAGTGCCGCTTGGCAAACCGAGATCCACATAATCATGGAGTTCAATGTCTCCACTAACAGATACGCCACTGATTGAATCGTCTGTTTTTGTGCAACCCACCACAAAAACCATCATCAGCATTATGGCTGCCATTGCCTTCAAAACTCTGTTCATATCGATTCTGTTTTAGTTGTTTGACATTGCAAAGAAACAAAAAAAGCGTGATTTGGTAAGGTTGAAATGCGAATTTGCAGAAAATGATTATTTTTGCAGCAAGAAAAAGCAAAAATGGCTACACCTAACTCGATATTCTCCAATTACTATCCCAACGGTCACCACATCAACCCTTCGCTGCTGTGGGAGTACGACATGAGCACCTTTGATTGGCAACGGTCTAAAGCCCTGGTCGCACAAAGAGTAGTGGAATTAGGCTGGCCAGAGGATTTCTACGGTGCCTTCGACCTTTATGGTGGTTTTGAAGGATTCCGCGAAGTCATCAAGAGTATCCCTCACCTTTCGGACATCGACATCAATTTCGTCTGCCATTACTTCAACCTGCAAAAGGAGGAACTGCTATGCTACACAAGGAAACAGTCGAGACAAGCACGCTTGAGTTGCTGAAAAACCTCCAATCCGAACCGCTTTTAGAATCATTCAATTTGGTGGGTGGCACTTCATTGGCATTACGCTTGGGTCACCGCAAAAGCGTAGATTTGGACTTGTTTTCCAAAGAAGATTTCGACTTGCAGGAAGTTAAAGAGTTGCTCGTCAACAAGTACAACCTCAAAGTCGGCTACGAAAAAGGCAAAACACTTAAAGGCTTCATCGGCAAAGTGATGGTTGACCTTATCCGTTACGATTACCCGCACATTCAGCCCATCGAAACCGAAGAAGGCATCCGTTTGGAAAGCCTTCCTGACATTGTGGCCATGAAACTCTCCTCCATTTGCGACAACGGCTCCCGTATCAAAGATTTCATAGATATAGCATACCTTTCCAATTTATACAGTTTTGAGGAAATGCTGCAATTCTACACTCAAAAGTTCCCTTCTTCCAACCCAATTGTCCCGACAAAATCATTGGTTTATTTTGACGACATCAATTATGATGAAAGCGTGATAATGATGCATGAAGTATTTGATTGGAAGGTCATTGCCAAACGGCTGAACGAGATGACAGCCTACCCCGAAAAACAATTCACAAACTTATAAATCATCTCTCCCCACTACCGCCCGCACCGTCTGTCCTCGGTTACGGTCGCTGCTTCCGCAGAGGTGGCATTGGAAAGCATTGAAATGAACCCCCCAAGCGCGGTACGGATACTCCACATTGAGCGTGACCGACCAATAGACACCCAGGTCGGCGGCATTAAGATCGCCATTCCAATAGTAGCCTGCTGCGGGTAAGAAAAGGCTATTACCATTCGAGGCAGTGAAGCGCCACCCATTCACGCCATTCTGGGTTGTCCATACGCTGGACGTATTTTGGAACATCTCATCCCATTCCTCGATGGTAGGCATGCGCCAACCTCCACCCCAACAGGCTCTTGCAACATCGTCGTCAAGTTCCAAAAGACTCAAATGATCGACAAAACCATTGAGGCCATAAATTGAGTCAGTGCAGTATTTGTTCAACTCATAACGCTCATGGATGAAACGGCCGTATTTGTAACTTTTCCAATCATAGAGCTCCTTGGGCTCAATCTCGCCCCAGGCATAGTAGTCGCCATAGCCTTCTGGCGTATTAGAGCCCACATTGCAGGTGGCCCATAACGTGCCGCTCGGCAGCCCAAGGTCGACATATTCATTCCCGTTGAGCTCATTCCCTTGATTGTCGCCGCCTTGGCTTGGCTCGTCAGGTTTGTTGCAACCTACTGCAAAAACCATCACCAGCATTACGGTCAATAGTGCCTTCATAGATCCGTTCATGTCACAAATCATCCTTAACACACTGCAAAGAAACAAAAAATCGACTCATAAGCGACTAATGAATGTAAAATTACGGAAAATGATTATTTTTGCACTTTAAACCGACTGACCATGTCAAATGCCATCACCATACTAAACCGAGACGAAGACCACCGCGTGGTTGAAGCCATACGGCAGGCTGAGCTCAACACCTCGGGCGAGATCAAAGTGCATATCGAGAACCATTGTCGAGGCGACGTCGAAGAACGCAGCCTGTATGTCTTCAACCGCCTGAAGCTCAACGAAACCCAACTGCGCAATGGCGTGCTCATCTACCTTGCCGTCAAGGACCGCAAATTCGCCATCCTTGGCGACGAAGGCATCAACAACGTGGTGGAAGAAGGCTTTTGGAACGACGTGAAAGACCTGATGCTGAGCCACTTCAAGGAAGGACGCTTCACCGAAGGTCTCGAAGCGGGCATACAACGCTGTGGCGAGAAGTTGAAAGCCTACTTCCCCTATCAATCTGACGACATCAACGAAATACCTGACGACATCTCCTATGAAGACAACTAATAGACATAAACTTACGCTTCTCTTTGGCCTTATCCTCGTGATGCTCACTTTTGGCATGACGCTGAAAGCCCAATTGCCCAGCCCACCCGTTCCGCCCCGTTTGGTGAACGACTACACAGGCACCTTGACCGCCAGCCAAATCGAGGCCTTGGAGCGTAAACTAGTGGCTTACGACGACAGCACCTCCACACAGATCCTCGTCCTGCTGGTCGACAACCTGCAGGACATGAGCATCGAGCAGTATGCTACCGAGATTGGCCATAGCTGGGGTGTGGGACAAAAGAGCAAAGGTAACGGCGCCGTCATCTTGGTCAAGCCCAAGAAAGGCACTGAACGAGGCCAAGTCAACATCAGCCCTGGCTACGGCATGGAGCAATACGTCACCGATGCCACAGCCAAACGTATCATCGATAGGGAAATGATTCCCGCCTTCAAGGAAGACGACTACTACACCGGCATCGACAATGCCGTGAACACCATCATGGATCTTTGCTCGGGCAAGTTCACGCAAGACGATTATTCCGGCGAAGAAGGCTTCCCTCTATGGCTCATCATCCTTTTCATTATCGCCATCGTGATTATCTTCTCCAAGTTCTCCGATAACAACGGCCAAAACTATTCTGGCGGCGGCACCCGCACCATCTGGATCCCCATGGGCGGTGGCGGATTCGGAGGCGGTGGAGGCTTTGGCGGAGGCGGTGGCTTCGGAGGTGGCGGAGGCTTCGGTGGCTTCGGTGGTGGCGGCTTCGGTGGCGGTGGAGCGAGCGGAAGCTGGTAAACTGCTATTAGATTCCCTTCGGGAATGGCGATGAGTGCTATGTTATTTTGCGGCGGCAGATAGCGCTACAAGCCGTTAACAAGTGCTGCCGCCGCTGGACAACAATAATTAGAACTCCATTCCCGAAGGGAATCTCAAAAGACAGCAATATGTCGGAACCCATCATAGAAATCAAACACGCCTCCATCTTCCAAAGGGAGAACCTGGTGCTCAGCGATGTCAACCTGACGCTGAACAAGGGTGAGTTCATCTATCTCATCGGTCGTACAGGAAGTGGAAAGTCCTCCTTGCTGAAGACCTTATACGGCGAGTTGCCTGCCCGCGACGGCATTGTGCGCGTGGCTGGCTACGACCTCAACAAACTCAAACGGAAAGACATCCCCTATCTGCGTCGTAAGATCGGCATCGTTTTTCAGGACTTCCAACTGCTGTTTGATCGCAGCGTGGAGAAAAACCTGGAGTTTGTGTTGGGCGCCACGGGCTGGACCGAGAAAGCCGAGATTTCGCGCCGCATCGATGAGGTGTTGGCCAAAGTGGGACTGAGCGACAAGCGTAAGAGCATGCCACATCAGATGTCGGGCGGCGAGCAGCAAGGCATCGCCATTGCCCGCGCACTGCTCAACGACCCCGATGTCATCCTCGCCGACGAGCCTACGGGCAACCTCGACCCCGACACGACCCTCGAAGTGATGAAACTACTACGCCGTATCAGCGAGAACGGCCAAGCCGTGCTGATGGCCACGCACAACTATACACTTATGCAGAAATACCCCTCCCGCATCGCCAATTGTAAGAATGGGACTGTGATTTGCTCTGAAATGGAATAGTTTAGAGTTGAGAGTTTAGTGTTTAGAGTCTGTTGAAAGTTTAGAGTTGAAAGTTAAGAGAAAATAGCTCTAATGATTTTTTTCGCATTAGCTTCATTATCATAAAGTTGCTGCATCTGCGCATCGCGTTCCTCGATGTCGTCCTCAGTGAAGTCCTCTTCCATTAGTCGTTTGATTTCAGCAATCATCTGCTCAGGCTCGTCAGCCACCACACAAAGGCTTTCCAACGAAGTACCTTTCACCATGTCGGCGTTGACCAGACAGAAACGCCCATTATAGAGCGCGTTCAACAGTTTCAGTTTCAGACCTGTAGGTTGGTTGGTCACCAAAATGTTCACCTGTGCCTGACGCAAGAGGTCGATCATCTCCGCGTCGTCAGGATTGGCCACCAAGGTGACATTGCTGTATTTGTCAGCCAACTTCACCAGTTTCTCAGAAGGATTCAAGCCCGAAACGATGCAATGCAGGTCGAGTTCCGAGAACACTTGCTCTATCAGCCATTTTGCGGCTTCTTCGTTCTCGCGCACCGAGAGGTTGCCGTGATACAACACAAAGTCGCCCCTACCCGTCTCCGAACATACCGAATCCGAGGCACTGAAACCTGGAACATGCACCACGTTCTTATAGCGCTTGCTGAAATAATCCGCGTCTTTTTGTGAGATGGCAAAGATACCCGAAGCCTTTTTCAGGACCGATTCATAACGCCTTAACTTCCATGCTTCAGCATGATAGAAAAGACGCCTCCACCAACATCTTTCCGTGTCGCCCAAGCCGTTATAATAATCGTGTTCAACATTGTGGGTACGCACATAGATCTTCCTGTCCTTCAGGCGTTTGTCAAGCAAGACAGCCGTGGTGTGCAGACCCTCGCAAAGGATGGGATAATCGTCTTTCAACAGATCCTGCACCAGAGCCTCCGAACGGCGGGAGTTGACGATGTAAGGCGTGAGACTCAACTGTTTGGCGAAGGAAGTGTCGCGCTTATAGTATTTCACCTCGTGGCAGCGTTTCAGAATCTCCTGTTCGCCGCGACCGTACTCAAAGCAATGCAAATGCACCTTGACGCCTGCCTCAGTGAGGGCCTTCACACGGTAAAACACATCGATCACCCCACCGTAGTTGGCAGGATAAGGCACATCGAAGGCGATGATATGGAGGTGGTTTTCACTCATAGTGTCGGTAGATTTCAAGCAGTTTCTGTTCCTCGTTCTCCCAACACAAATCCTGTGCCGCAACCTGCAGATTCTGCTTCCATTCAGCCCTTCGCGTCTCGTCAGCTAAGGCCTGACGGATTGTGGCAGCGATGGTAGCTGGCTCGTGGTTTTCGATGAACATGCCCAAGTCATATTGTCGGATGATCTTCTCAATCTCAGTAAGATGCGAAGCCACAATAGGCACACCCACCTGGATGAAGTCGAACAGTTTATTGGGAAGGCTGAAACGATAGTTGAGGTTGGTGTCCTTGTCGAGGCAGAAGCCCAATTCGGCAAGTTGCGTGTAAGCCATCATCTGCTGATAGGGCATACGCGGGAAGAAACGCACGCGGTCGGCAATCTTCAGGTCTTCAACCATTTGTTTCAAGATAGGCAACACGTCGCCGCCGCCGATAATCATTAAAAAACAATCGTCCAAATACTGCATGGACTGCACCAATTCCTCTGCCCCACGCTGTATGTTGATACCCGAGCCTTGCAGTATCAAAAGGTGCTTATCTGTTGGCAAACCCAATGCCGCTTTGTCGCCTTTGGGCGGCAAAGCCTTGCGCGGCGGAATATTTCGGATGACATGGCACTTGACACCATATTTCTCGCGAAACAGGTCAGCGATGCTGTCGCAAACGGTAATCATCTCGTCCAGTTTGGGCACGACGTAGCCTTCAATGCGTTTCCATACCTTCTGTACTTTGGGCCGATGAACCAATTCAGGTGTCTCAGTAAAGTACTCGTGACTGTCGAAAAGCATCTTGACGCCTTTCAACCGCGAGATGAAATAATTGGGCAGGATGGTATCCAAATCGTTGGACAACAAAAGATTGGCGCGATGAAACAGCAAGAAGAAAAACAGTCGGATATTGTATTCGGCATAAAACAAAGGCCCTTTCTCGAAGAGCAGCTTCATGCGGTGTGCGGCATAAGATCGTTGGTCCATGGGTGGGCTTTTGCGCTGCTTCCGCCCCACCAAAAGCACCTCATATCCAGCCTTTTGCAAGGCCAGGCACGACTTGTTGACCCTTTGGTCCGTGACCAAGTCGTTGATCACCGATACGATGGCGCGTTTCATGGGACAAAGATACGAATGTTTTTGATGAAACGATGGTTTTTCACTTCTATTGTGTATTTTTGCAGCCATGAAAACCAACGTCAGCCTCAAACCGTATAACAGCTTCGGCTTCGACGCCGTGGCGAAACAATTCGCCGAAATCGACGAAGTCGACGACCTGCAAGCCCTCATCAAAAGTGGTGACTTGCAACATCAAAAGACCTTGATTCTCAGCGGAGGAAACAACATTCTTTTCCAAAACGAGGTGTTTGATGGCCTTGTGGTTTACATCAACACTAAAGGCATCGAAATCCTTCGTGAAAACGAAAATGAAGTCGTGGTTCGCGCCCAGGCCGGCGAGGACTGGCCCGACTTCGTGCGCTTCTGCGTCGGCAAAGGATGGCATGGCGTAGAAAACCTGGCTCACATTCCTGGCAAGGTGGGCGCCGCTCCCGTTCAAAACATCGGTGCCTACGGCATGGAGTTGAAGGACAGCTTCTCGCAATGTGAAGCCATCGACTTGGCCACAGGCGAGACCAAGGTTTTCAACAAAGCGGAATGCCGTTTTGGCTATAGAGAAAGCATTTTCAAAGGTGAACTGAAAGGGCAATACGTCATCACTTCGGTTGACTTCCTGCTAAAGAAAGAAGCATCGCTCCATCTTGAATATGGCAACATCAAAGCCTATCTGGAGCAGAACGACATTGAAAACCCGACATTACAGCAACTCCACGACGCCATCTGCGCCATCCGCGATGCCAAGCTCCCCGATGTGAAGCAGATTGGCAGTGCCGGCAGCTTCTTCAAGAACCCCGTTATCAGCATCGAGCAATTTGAAGATTTGCAGCAACAATACCCCAACGTTCCGCATTATCCCGACACCGAAGGAATGGTGAAAGTGCCTGCAGGCTGGCTCATCGAGCAAGCTGGATGGAAAGGTTGGCGTAACGAGCATGTGGGCGTGTACAACAAGCAAGCACTCGTCCTAGTACATTATGGTGGCGGCAAAGGCTGCGACATAGTGGAGCTAGCCCACAAAATCCAAGACTCCGTGGAGAAAAAGTTTGGGATAAGAATCAGTCCAGAAGTGAATTTCGTCTAAGCCTCCAAAGCCCCAATCAAATCCGTCACCTTTTGGAATCCGTGCCGTTCGCAGTATTCGTTGATTCCCCAGGCGACCTTTGCCGAAACAGCCGGATCGATAAAATTGGCCGTTCCGATTTCAATGGCCGAGGCACCAGCGAGCATAAACTCGACGGCATCGGTGGCATTGGAGATGCCACCCAAGCCCACTACGGGGATCTTCACCGCATTGGCCACCTGCCACACCATACGCAAGGCCACAGGCTTCACGCAGGCACCCGACAGGCCGCCAGTTATTACTGACAATTTTGGTTTGCGTTTCTCCGCATCGATGGCCATGCCCATCAGTGTGTTGATCAACGACACTGAATCAGCACCAGCAGCCTCGGCAGCCAAGGCGATTTCAGCGATGTTGGTCACATTGGGCGATAGTTTCACCATCAAGTGCTTATGGTACACCTTACGGACTTCCGAAACCACTTGCGAGATGCCCGTGGTGGTCACGCCAAAAGCCATGCCACCTTGCTTCACATTGGGGCAAGACACATTCAACTCAATGGCGGGAATCTTCTCCAAGGCATCCACCATCTCGGCACCCTTTACATAGTCATCCAAACAAGAACCAGAAAGATTAAGCAACACATTGGTATCGAAGTCCTTGATACGAGGATAAATCGTGTCGATGAAATACTGAACGCCTTTGTTTTGCAGCCCGACGCAGTTCAGCATTCCCGAAGGCGTCTCGGCCATACGCGGATAGGGGTTGCCCTCACGCGGATGAAGCGTTGTACCTTTCACGATGATGCCGCCCAATTGAGCCAAATCCACGAAATCGGTGTACTCCTCGCCATAGCCGAAGGTACCCGAAGCCGTCATCACGGGGTTGCGCAGCACCAAGCCACGACCCAAGTCTATCGTCATGTTCACCATTTCAACCTCCTTGTGTTAAATACCGGACCTTCCTTACAAACGCATACATGGCCGTCGACGGTGTCCTCCACACAGCACAAACAGGCACCCAAGCCACAGGCCATCAGATTCTCTAGCGAGACCTCGCACCAGACGTCCTTTTCGGCAGCCAGCTTCGCCACGGCCTTCATCATAGGTTTCGGGCCACAGACGTAGATCTTGTCGAAACTTTGCTTTTGCCAGACCGAATGCATCGTCACAAAGCCTTTCTCGCCAAGTGAGCCGTCTTCGGTGGTGACAAAGGTCTCACCAAGTTTTTGATAGTCAGCCAGACGAAGCAGATCAGTTTCCGTCTTTCCTCCTAGTAATAAAGTCGGACGAACGCCTTTCGCATTCAGCACCTTTGCGAAATAATACAATGGCGCGATGCCGATGCCGCCACCAACAAGCAGGCACCTCTCCCCTTTTTTAGGAAGGCTGAAGCCATTACCCAACGGCAACACCATATTTATCGTATCGCCATCTTCAGCTGCGGCCAGATGCCTTGTCCCCTCGCCCACCTGCTGCACCAGCAGCGTTATCTCATTCTGTTCGAGCTCCACGTCATGAATCGAAATGGGGCGACGAAGGTAAGTGCTTGGCGAGCCATCGACACGCACCTGAACAAACTGTCCAGGCATGATATCGGGCAAAGGCCGCATGGAGCGTAGCCTAAGCAACACCGAACGGCTGTAGTCTTGCTTTGCCACTAGTTTAAAGTCTACAATTTGCTTCATAACTCTGTTCTTGATGATGGCTTCCCGTCATTGCGAGGAACGAAGCAATCCAGGCAACAAATCATCTGGATTGCTTCGTCGTTCCTCCTCGCAATGACGTTTACCCTGACATCTAACTTTATTTGACGGTACAAATATACAAAAAAAGCTGCCGAAGCAGCTTCTTTTTAATCATTTAGGGAAATCATTCCGCTTTCTCGGCGGGTTGTTCCGGTGTTTCTTCCTTCTTCTCCTCTTCTTCAGTGAAGTCAAGCAGGTTCTTGTCCATCAGCATCTGATACCAAGCGAAGACCTTCTTCATGTCGGAAGGATAAACGGCCTCTTCATCGTAATCAGGCATGACGAAGGCAAACTTCTCACGCAGCTGCTCCGGGGCGGCTTTCTTATAGTCGAAGTCCACCTTGTCGCCCATCTTCTCGTGTATCATCTTGAAGACATCCTTCAGCGGACGGTCCTCGTCGGTGCTGAAGATGGAGATCTCCTCCAACGAGCTCATGCGGTCGCGGGCAAAGGCAGGCGAGCACTTGCCGTCGATAACCGATTCAACAATAAGCCTACCAATGGCTTGAGACTTGATCACATACAGTCCAGGTTTACCGGATATTGAAACAATCTTACTTAAATCCATAGTCAATGTCGTGTTTAATAATGCTCAAAAAACGGGTGCAAAAATAGGAAAAAGATTGAAACGTCGTCAAACAGGGCCAAAAATATGGCTACAAGTCGAAGCCTTGCCTTTGCAGCAAAGCCTCCGTAGTCGCCCACAGCCATTCGATTTGCGGGTTGTCCATGTACTTCCTCGGCACCTTTCTGCATCGGTTTCCGTTGAAGAAACGAAGACTTTCGTCCGTTGTCAAGGCATTCACGGCGGGCAAGGCGCCTTTCTCGGGTGACTTGCAGAAAGGACGGAAAACCAGATCCGCCAAACCGTCGTACCAACGGCTCATGTGCAACATTTTGGAGTTAACCACGCCTGGGTCCGCCATATTGACATGGAAGTCTGCCCTTTTTGAGAGTGCGATGGTAAACAGCAGCAATGCCAGCTTAGAGTCGCCATAAGTGCCCAGTTGCCGAAAGTCATCCTCTTTTTTGTCAAAGAAGTCGCAATCGACATGGGCCAGATGACAGGTCAAGGAAACCATGTTGACCACATGTGCGTCAGGTAAAAACAAGGGCATGAGTCGACGTGTGAGCAGGTAGGGAGCCAGATAGTTGACCGCCACGGTTTGTTCGAAGCCATCTTCTGTCAAAGCAAAGCTACGATTCATTACCCCAGCATTGTTGAACAAGCCCGAAAGCGCGACGCCCTGGTCCTTCAGCGACTCGACGAAACGGTTCACCGATTTCAATGACGCCATATCCACCTGCATCACTTGCAGCCGTGCCGAAGGGTTCTCCTCCAGCAGACGCTGTTTGACGGCCTCGCCTTTCTCAACGTTACGGCATGCCATGATTACCGCATGGCCTTTCTTCGCCATGGCACGCACCGCTTCCGATCCAATGCTGCCCGTGGCTCCCGTGATGATCATTTGAACTTGTTCCATAACCTATCAACCAGTCGTTTGGGAAGAATGGCGATCAAAGGAGGAAGATACCTGTTCATCAAGCCAGGCTTGACGACGCGTTTCTTACGCATCATGCCGTTGATTGCCTTACGCACCAGCCATTGCGGCGTGCCGATAAGGCCTATCTTCACCCCTATGCGCAACAAATTGGGTTTCAGTCTATATAACGGCGTGGCGATGGCAGCAGGGCACACCGTGGTGACACCTACGTTGTAGGGACGCATCTCGAAATAGAGCGACTTGCCGAAGCTCTTCAGATAAGCTTTCGTGGCAGAATAAATGGTGATGCCCGGACAAGGCAGTTGGGCCGCCATCGACGACATATTAATAATGTATCCGCAGCCTCGTTTCTTCATCTCCTCGCCAAACAAGATGCAGAGCCGCGTCGGCGTCAGGATGTGCAAACGCATCATCGTCATGGCCTTGGCTTCGTTCTCCGAAGTCAGCTCCTCGAAAAAGAACATACCGGCATTGTTGATCAAGATGTCGACGACAAGGTTCTCGGCCTGGCAAAACGCCAACAGTTCATCAGCTGCCGCCTCGGTGGCCAAATCATGATAATGAGGGACAACTTGTATGGCTTTTTCGGTGCTCAACAACGCTGCAACTTTTTGCAACTCTTCTTCTTGATTGCTGACTAACAACAGATTACAACCTATCTCAGCTAGCTGGCGGGCATATTCCAAGCCCATGCCCGAGCTACCACCCGTAACCATTGCCCAAGGCTTACGCCCTTGTGCTTCCTCAAACCGTTTCAGCCATTTCCGCGTGTTCATCCTTTCTTTTCCGCCTTCTTAATCTCCCTACGGATGCTTCTGGGCAACTCCTCATCCACACAATGGTGGCACTTCATCTCCAACGTATACATACGACCGATGCAGTAGTTGGAGTGCTTGCACTCACTTCGAGTGACTTCACCACTATGCAATTTATTGATGAAGTCGGTGTCGTTAATCAAAGCGCGAGCCATCTGCAAGGCCACAAAACCCGAATCCAGCACCTCCTCCATCTTTTCTTTCGACACCATGCCACCCACATAGATGAGCGGAAGTTTCAGTTCGGAACGAAACACCTTGGCATCATCCAAGAAATAGCCTTCGCTATAGGGCACAGTGGGGATCACAGCGCGACCAAACAATGCCAGCCCTGCTTTGAGCCACCAAAACTTCTTGGTGTCCATATAATAGCGCAAAGTCTTGAGCGGCATAGCGCCACGCATCACCTCCATAGGGGCCTTGCTGACGAAGCCCGCTGTCAAAACGAGGGCATGCACGCCCAGCTTTTCCAAAGTCTTGGCTACGATGATGCAATCATCCTGATCCATGCCTTTACGGAAGCCGTCGTGCATATTCACCTTGACCACCACGGCCATGTCGTTGCCAGCGGCACGCATCACCTCCTCGATGACGAGTTTCATGAAACGCATCCTGTTCTCGAGGCAGCCGCCGAACTCATCGTGGCGGTGGTTGGTATAAGGCGACAGGAACTGGCTGATGAGATAGCCGTGTCCCGCATGTATCTCAACACAGTCGAAGCCCGCCTTGCGGGCCATACCCACGGCCCTACCGAAATCGAGCACCAACTCATAGATCTCCGACTTCTTCAGCTTTCTGTGGAAGGTAGGCGAATACAAATTGAAGCCTCGCGACGCACCTACCGGCATGCAGCCACAGGTGTCGCGGTGGGTCATGTTGCCACAATGTCCCAACTGAATGGATGCCTTGGCACCATGGGCATGGACGGCATCAGTGAGACGCTTCAGGTCGGGGACAATCTCCTCACGCATCCAAAGCTGGCCGTTGAACGACAGACCCGAACGGTTGACGGCGGCATAAGCCACCGTCGTCATGCCCACGCCACCACGGGCAACGGCCTCATGATAGTTGAGCAAGTCGTCGGAAGGACGGTTTCCATAAGCCATATTCTCAAATGCCGCAGAGCGTATCACCCTGTTACGCAAGGAAATAGGGCCAATCTGACAAGGCGTGAATATCGTTGAGTTTTCCATAGGTCAATATATAAAAGGTATGATTCTCTTCACTTTTTTCGTGTCCAGCTCGTCGCCAAACTCCGTTTTGTAGCGGTCGTAGATGCGTGCTGCACGCGGGCAGAGGTTGGCAAAGGTCCACAAGGCGAACACCGCTCCGGCCCACGACCAGGTGAGGATGGCGAAGCCGACCCATTCCACGAACTCGCCGAAATAGTTGGCCGAGGTCACATAACGGAACATTCCGCCTTTGGGCAGATAATGGTTAGAGTCGCCTTCCTTGCGCAGGTTGCGTATGATGTCATCGGATTGGATGTTGATATACATCCCGATGATAAACACCAGGAATCCGCCGATAAACCTCGGGTCGGTCAGCCAATCGGAAGGATAATAGTCGGCAGGAGAGATATAATAAATCCAGCCACCTTGCATCAGGGCATTGGCCACATTGAAGGTCACACCCATCAGCACTATGGACAGCGGCATCACGCTGTCGCCTCGCATGCGGAAGGGAAACACGAACGAACGCTGAATGTAATGCAGTTCAAACAAAAAAAGGAAGGCCAAGCGCACCAAATCGCCACGGCGGTCAGAGAAGAGCCATAGTAACAGCATGGCAACAAACACGGGCGATTCCATCAGCACCCATCCCAATTTGTTGTTGACCGCGGGACCCCATTTCGGGTTATAGAACTTTCCGTAGCCGGCATCCACGAAAAACAGGCTTACAAACACCACCAGAGCCATGACGGCCATGATGATCAGAAACAAATGAAAGGATTGAATAGACATTTTGCAGCAAAATAATGGTCAAAGGTAGAGAAAATACCTTTCCCCGTCTGAATTTTTCACTAAACAATCCAAAAAAATACATTACTTTTGCGCCATTAACAATCAAAACATAATAAATATGAATATCAGTTGGATTTTGATTATCGTCATCGGACTTGTCGGACTCATCGTCCAATGGCGCCTGAAAAGTGTTTTCGCCAAGTACTCGAAAGTGCTTTCGCCTGGTGGACTCACTGGAGCCCAAATCGCACAAAAGATGCTGAACGACAACGGCATTTATGACGTCACGGTCACCTGCATCAAGGGACAGCTCACTGACCACTACGACCCAACCAAGAAGACCGTCAACCTGAGTGAGGACGTATATCGGATGAACAGCGTCTCGGCTGCTGCCGTTGCTGCCCACGAATGCGGTCACGCCGTGCAGCACAAGGTGGGCTATGCGCCTCTACGTCTGCGTTCGGCCTTAGTGCCTGCCGTCAACCTCTCCTCCAAGCTCTCGATGATCGTCATCATCATCGGCTTACTCGTCATCAACTATTTCCCGGCACTGTTCTGGATCGGCATCGCCATGTTCGCCATGGTGTTCCTTTTCAGCGTCGTCACTTTGCCCGTCGAGTTCAACGCCTCGAAGCGCGCCCTGGCATGGCTGCAGTCGTCCAACTCGCTCAGCCCGACAGAGGTCGGACAAGCCAAGGAAGCCCTCGGCTGGGCAGCCAGCACCTATTTAGTGGCCGCTTTGTCATCCTTAGCCTCACTGCTCTATTACATCGGCCTTGGCAACAGAAGATGACAAGCCATCAAAAACAAAAAAAGCTCCGAAATCTCGGAGCTTTTTTTGTTTTAAGCCATACATATATCATCGCAATACATTGCTGTAGATTTCTTTTACCTGTTTGGCAATCTCTTCGGTGCCATTGGCATTGATGACACCCATAAACTTGACGCGAGCATTATCCCAGCGCATTTGGTCTTGTTCGGAGAGGGCATCCTTAACGCCCACATATTCCTTACTCATCACCGTAAACTGTTCCACGGCGACCTTCCAGTCTTCAGCCGAATAATGCTTGGCCTTCTTCTCGGTTTGTTTCACAAATTTCTCAACTGAACTGACAAATTGGCTTTTGTCTTTTGGACGTTCAAACATGGCAGGTCCTCTATTGCAACCCATGAAGGCCATCAGGACCAATAACATAAGAGGTAATACTTTTTTCATTGTTCTGAAATCGTTAGATTCAACGTTGTAAAATTTTGCCGCAAAAATAATACTTTTTGCCGATGTGTTCGAGATTTTTCGTATTTTAGCCGACTAAAATTTGAACAATCATCAACAAAACATCAACATTATGAGCACTATCAAAGATTTGGAACCGAATGGCGTGTGGAGAAACTTCTACAGTCTCACCCAGATTCCGCGCCCTTCGAAGAAAGAAGCCAAAGTGATCGCTTTCATGAAACAATGGGGCGAGGAGCATGGCCTTGAAACTATCGTCGACGAATGCGGCAACGTCATCATGCGCAAGCCTGCCACCCCTGGCATGGAAAACCGCAAGGGCGTCATCCTGCAAGCCCACTTGGACATGGTCCCGCAGAAGAACGCCGACAAGGTGCACGATTTTGAGAACGATCCCATTGAGACCCATATCGAAGACGGCTGGGTGAAGGCCAACGGCACCACCCTCGGCGCTGACGATGGTCTGGGTGCTGCCGCCGCCATGGCAGTCCTCGAGGCCACTGACCTGCAGCATGGTCCCATCGAAGCCCTCTTCACCATCGACGAAGAGACGGGCATGACGGGTGCCAACAAGCTGCAGCCCGGCGTGCTGAAAGGCGACATCCTGATGAACATGGACTCGGAGACCGAAGGCGAGCTCTACGTGGGTTGCGCTGGCGGTGTCGACAACATCGGCACTTGGACGCCTACCTTCGAAGCCGTCCCCGCTGGCATGAAAGCCTTCCGCATCTTCGTGAAGGGCCTGAAAGGCGGTCACTCGGGCATGGACATCAACCTGGGTCGTGCCAACGCCAACAAGGTGATCAATGCCATGCTGCTGATGGCAGCTGAGAAATACGGCCTGCGTCTCGCCTGCATCGACGGCGGTAGCCTGCGCAACGCCATCCCGAGAGAAGCCGAAGCCATCGTGGTCGTCCCCGCCGACAAGGAAGAAGACTTCAAACAATATGCCGCCGAGTATGAAGGCATCTGCAAGGAAGAGTTTGCCGAAGTCGAGCCCGAGCTGGCCATCCTCTGCGAAGCCACCGAGATGCCCAAGCAGGTCATCGACGTGAAGACGCAAGACAGCATGTTCTGCGCCATCGCCCGCTATCCGAACGGCGTCATTGCCATGTCGGAAGACTTTGAAGGCACCACCGAGACCTCTAGCAACCTGGCCACATGGAAGATGGACAACGGCAAGATCACGACCGCTTCGCTGACCCGCAGCCTCGTCGACGCCGCCAAGGACAAGTTGGCCGAGCAGATCCGCAAGAACCTCACCGACAACGGTGCTGAGGCCTACTCCACCGGTGACTATCCAGGCTGGAAGCCCAACATCAACTCGACCATCCTCAACCTGATGAAGAAGGTCTACCAAGACAAATTCGGCAAGGAGCCCAAGGTCATGGTCATCCACGCCGGACTTGAATGTGGCATCCTCGGCTCGAAGTACCCGAACTGGGACATGGTGAGCTTCGGACCCACGCTGGTGCACCCGCACTCACCCGACGAAGCCTTGCTCATCGAGAGTGTGCAGCCCTTCTGGGATTTCCTCACTGAAACTTTGAGAAATATCCCCGAAAAGGAAGCGATAGCATAATTAACTAATTATCAATAGTTTGAAAAAGACAAAATCGATTTTGGTTTTGTCTTTTTCATTTTTTTCAAGAAAAGTGTTGGCGATAAAGAAATTATTCGTACTTTTGCAGCCCGATTCAAAGGGATTTTAGCGAAAAATAACAAATAATAAATAGATACAGAGATGAAGCGCACTTACCAACCTTCAAACAGAAAACGTAGAAACAAACACGGTTTCAGAGAGAGAATGTCAACGGCTAACGGCCGTAAGGTTTTGGCCCGCAGAAGAGCCAAAGGCAGAAAAAAACTTACAGTTTCTGACGAATATTAATTCGGAAGCCGTTATATTTCTCATTTAAGGTAACGAAGGCGACCCCTATTGGGATTCGCCTTTTGTTGTTTTTATTTCTCGCAACGATAAATGATTTCCTCTCCCCTACGCGCCAAGTGCATACGGCCGCGCTGTTCTTCTGAAATCTCGTAATAAAGCCTGTCTTCAGTCACCTTAAAGCCAGCATTGCGCAGCACCTCGGCATAGTCGCGGCCAAACTGGCGCACATGGTCATATTGCCCAAACAGACGCTCGCGCTCCTTCGGGTCGGTGATGCTCGGATCCTCGAAGGTGTCGACATCGGGGTTGATAGGCACCAACAAAATGGCCCAGCCGCCTGGTTTCAAGATCCTCTTGATTTCCGAGAAAGCCTTGTTGGCATCGCTGACATGCTCAAGGACATGGTTGCAGATGACAACGTCGTAGGTGTCGCTCGGCTGGTCGATGGCCGTCACGTCAAGATGCAGGTCGGCGATGGGCGAATCGAGGTCGGCCGTAGTGTAATCAAGGTTCTTCAATGCGCGGAAACGCTTCAAGAAAGGCTGTTCGGGCGCAAAATGCAAGACCTTTAACGGCGCAGTGAAGAAATCCGTCTTCTCTTTCAGGTAGAGCCACAACAGACGATGGCGCTCAAGCGAAAGACACTTGGGGCACAAACGATTATCCATAGCCTTACCATAGCCATAGGGCAAAAACTTACGGAAATGACCGCCACAAACGGGACATTCCACCTTGTTGCCAAGATAGAACGGGCGGACCAACAGACTAAAGAGGTAGCTCAACTTGATGAGCCACTGGCGAGGAAAAATCTTTGTGAAAAAGGCTATCAGTTTCTTCATTTTCAGAGAATCGCAATTTGATAGCGCAAAAATAAGGAAAGAATCCCTATCTTTGCAAAAAATAATGAAAATGCTGTTTTCGATCATCATACCCGTCTACAACCGCCCGCAAGAAGTCGACGAACTGCTGGAGAGCCTATGCCACCAGACTTTCAAAGACTTTGAGGTCGTCGTTGTGGAGGACGGCTCGACGGAGAAGTGTGACACGGTTTGCCAAAACTATGCCGACCACCTGCCGATCAACTATTACTTCAAGCCCAACTCCGGACCGGGCCCTTCGCGCAACTATGGTGCCGAACGCAGCCAAGGCGACTACCTCATCATCCTCGACTCCGATGTCATCGTTCCAGAGAACTACCTTGAGATCGTCAAAGGCGAACTCGACCGTGAGCCAAGCGACGCCTTTGGCGGCCCCGACCGTGCCCACCCCTCGTTCACACCCATACAGAAGGCCATCAACTATTCCATGACCTCGTTTTTCACCACGGGTGGCATACGCGGTGGCAAAAAGAAAATGGACAAGTTCTATCCCCGTAGCTTCAACCTCGGCATCAAGAGAAGCGTATACGAAGCCTTGGGCGGCTTTGCCCCGATGCGTTACGGCGAGGACATCGACTTAAGCACCCGTATCTTCAAAGGCGGCTATAGCTGCAGGCTCTTTCCCGATGCTTTCGTCTACCACAAGAGAAGAGTCAAATTCAGCTCGTTCTTCCGTCAAGTGAAGCATTCGGGCGAGGCACGTGTGGTGTTGAAAAACAAATACCCCGAGACCTTCAAACTCGTCCACCTCTTACCCGCCGCCTTCGTGGTAGGCACCCTTTTGTTGGTCATGCTGGGCATTTTCCACCACTGGTTATGGCTGCTGCCCATCCTGCTTTATGCCGTGTTGGTCTTTGTCGACTCCTTGATCAAAAACAAGAGCCTGAAAGTCGCCCTGCTCAGCGTTCCTGCCTCTTTTTGCCAGCTATTCGGCTATGGCTTAGGCTTTTTAGGGGCCGCCTATAAAGAGATTATCCGCAAAAAACAGCCATCGCAAACAGAAAAACCGTAATTTCGCAGCACATATTTAATATATACCATGGGAGCTTTTCTGAAAATAATCCTCTACGCTGTCCTGATCTTCTACGCTTTCAACATGCTTATCAAGCTGATATTCAGAAGAAAGATGAGAAAGCTAGAGAAGCAGATGAACCAATTTGGCCAAGAAGAAGCCAAGACTGACTCAAACGAGGAAAAGAAGCCCCACGTCGACCCAAACATTGGAGAATACACTGATTACGAAGAGATTAAATAAAGACACGATGAACAAAAACTTTTTCCAGAAGAACAAGAACATCCTCAGCATCGTGGCCGCCATCCTGGCTTTTGCGGTCATCACGCTGATTTATTTTAGCCCCGTGCTCCAAGGCAAGCGCATCAAGCAACACGACATCGAGATGCACCTCGGCATGTCGCAAGAGATCAACCAATTCCATGAGGCTACGGGCGAACAGACCCTTTGGACCAATGCTCCGTTTGGCGGCATGCCAGCATGGAACATCTCAGTCAGCCCCAAGGGCAATCTCACCAACCCGGTTTACAAAGGGCTGAGTTTGGGCTTCCCCCACCCCATCGGCTCCGTATTTATCTGTATGTTAGGATTTTTTGTTCTGTTGTTGGTGCTCGACTGCGGCTTCTGGATCAGTTTCATCGGTGCCATAGCCTATGGGTTCACGTCCTACCTATTCATCGTGATTGGGGCAGGCCACAATGCCAAAGCCATGGCCATGGCCTATATGGCTCCCGTCATCGCGGGCGTGCTGCTGGCCTACAAAGGCAAATACCTTTGGGGATGGCTGCTGACCGCCTTTGCCATGGCCTTTGAGGTACGTACCAACCACCTGCAAATCACCTACTATCTTGCCTTGATCATCGTCATTTTGGTCATCGCCGAGCTTATCAGCGACATCAAAAACAAGAAGTTGGGCCATTTCTTCAAGGCTTCCGTCGGTTTGGCCGTGGCCGCCATCATCGGCGTACTGACCTGTTCGACAGCCCTCTACGGCAACTATGAGTTTGGCAAGGAGACCACACGTGGCAAACCCGTGCTGGCCAGCGACCAAGACAACCAAACCACTGGCCTCGACCGCGACTACATCACGCAATGGAGTTATGGCAAGGGCGAGACCTGGACGCTGCTGATCCCCAACGCCAAGGGCGGCGCTTCGGCCTATATCGGAAAGCAGAACCCTGCTTTGGACAAGGCCGACCGACAGTTCAAGGACACCATCGCCCAGCAAAATGCTTATTGGGGCGACCAACCCATGACCAGCGGTCCCGTCTACGTGGGCGCCATCGTGGTCTTCCTCTTCGTCTTGGGTGCGCTGACCGTGAAAGGCAAGCTGAAATGGGCCTTGCTCATCGCCACCTTGCTCTCCATCTTGCTCAGCTGGGGCAAGAACTTCATGGGCTTCACCAATTTCTTCTTGGACTACATCCCTGGATATGACAAGTTTAGGGCCGTTTCCATGACACTTGTCATCGCCGAGATTACCATGCCGTTGTTAGGCTTCTTAGGACTCGCCGAGTTGATGAAGGATCCCGACGGCTTCCAAAAGAACATCAAGAAATTCTATATCGCCTTGGGCATCACGGCGGGTATCTGTCTCTTGTTCTATCTCGCCCCGAAGACCTTCTTCAGCTTCCTCAGCCAAGGCGAAGCCGAGCAGTTCGCCGCCATGAGCAAAGGCAAGGACGGCGCCGTCTACGCCCAGTTTGCATCACAGCTCGAAGACGTGCGTGTGGCCATCTTCCGCAAGGACGCGCTACGCAGCCTGCTGTTCATCATCCTTGCCGCCGTGCCGTTGTTCCTTTACGGCAAGGGCAAGCTGAAGGGACAAATCGCCTTCCCCATCCTCGCCGTGTTGGTTCTAGTCGACATGTTCCCCATCGACAAGCGTTACCTGAACAACGACAAATTCGTCAGCAAGGAGCAATACTCGAAGCCTTTCACCGCTTCCGCAGCCGACCAATACATCTTGAACGACAACGACTTGGACTTCCGTGTGGCCGACATCACCAAGGACATGTTCAACGACGCCAGCACCTGCTATTTCCACAAGTCGCTGGGTGGCTATTCGGGCGCCAAACTGCGCCGTTACCAAGACGTCATCTCGCAATACCTTGGTAGCGAGCTCAACCAACTCAGAGGCGCCAAAACCGCGCAAGATCTGATGCTGAGCTTATCGCAGCAGAAAGTGATCAACATGCTGAACACCAAATACGTCATCTTCAACCCCAACGCGCAACCCTTCCCCAACGCCAATTCCTTGGGCAACGCATGGGTGGTGAACGACATCCGCTGGGTGAGCACACCCAATGAGGAGATCGATGCCATCGCGGAGACCAACTTGGCTCACGCGGCCATCATCAACAGGGAGTTTGCACAACAAGTCGGCAACTACCAACTCACAGACAGCATCGTGCCCGAAATAACCTTGGAGGATTACCAGCCCAACAAGTTGACTTATAGGTTTAGGCCGGCCCTTCGACAGGCTCAGGGACCTCAAGATGCCAACTATCTTGTCGTCTTCTCCGAAATCTGGACTGAGAAGGGATGGAAGATGTATGTGGACGGACAGGAGCAGCCTTTGCTTCGCGCCAACTACATCCTGCGTGCCGCTATGATTCCCAGTGGTGAACATGACATCGTCATGGAATACGCGCCCAAGGCCTACAAGGTGGGCAACACCGTGTCGTTTGTCAGTTCGTTGATCATGATCTTGGGCCTGATAGGCGCCCTCATCTATACCTTCAAACCCAAAAAAGAAGAAAAGGCATGAAACGCGTTCTGATCATCACCTACTATTGGCCTCCTTCGGGCGGCAGCGGCGTGCAACGCTGGCTGAAGATGTCGAAGTACCTGCCCGAATATGGCTGGCAGCCCGTGATATACACTACAGAAAACGCCGAGTATCCGATTATCGACCATTCCTTGGAGAAAGATGTCGCGCCTAACATCGAGGTCATCAGAAGACCCATCACCGAACCTTATTCCGCATACAAGAAGTTCCTCGGTATCAACAAGGACGAAACCGTGAAGATGGGATTCATCCAAGAGAAGGAAAAGAACAAAAGCTGGAAGTCGGACCTGTCGCTGTGGGTACGCGGCAACTTCTTCATCCCTGACGCCCGTTGCGGGTGGGTGAAGCCTTCGGCGCGCTATTTGAAAGAATACCTGAACGAGCACCCCGTGGATGCCATCATCAGCACGGGTCCACCCCACTCCATGCACCTGATCGCCATGAAGCTGAAGGAAGCATTGGGTCTCCCGTGGATTGCCGACTTCCGCGACCCTTGGACCGAGATTGACTATTACAACGACCTGCACCTCACCGCTTGGGCCGATCGCAAACATCACCGTTTGGAGCAAGAGGTGTTGACCAAAGCCGACAAGGTGGTCACCGTGGCACCCGATGGTGCGAGAAGGCTTGGGCGATTGGGCAACAGGAACGTCAGGACCATTTACAATGGCTTCGACCGTGACGACGACGCACAGACACCCGTCAACTTGTCCGAACAGTTTACCATCACCTATCTCGGCGTACTCTCCAAGATCCAGAACCCCAGCAACCTATGGCAAGCCTTGGCTGAGCTCATCAAGGAAGATAGCGGTTTTGACAAGAGCCTAAAAATCAACATGATTGGTCAGATTGACAGTGCCGTGGTGAGCAGCATCGACGAGAACGGTTTGACACAACATGTCGCCTATTCGCCTTACATGCCGCACGACCAAGTGTCGGCGATGCATCGCAGCTCCACATTGCTCTTGCTCCTGCTCATGCCCGACAGCGAGCCGCGTGCCAAGGGCCTGCTTACCGGCAAGCTCTTCGAGTATATGGCCTCGGGCCGCCCCATCCTCTGCATCGGTCCCGAAGACGGCGACGCGGCAAGAATCCTTAGGGAAACCGGAGCCGGCCAAACCATCAGCTTTGAAGACAAAGAGAAGATGAAGGAAGCTTTGAAAAACCTCTATCAGAGGTATCTCAACCATACCCTGCCTAACAACACAAACACAGCCGTTGAGCAGTTTTCGAGAAAGAACATGTCAGAAAAATATGCAATGTTATTAAACCATTCTATTTAATGGACCAAAAATTCGAAATCAACAAAGGAATGATAAGTCGGTATGAAAAGACTTTATCGTTTATTCAAACCCACACCCCCAACACAAAAAAAATCCTCGATTTAGGAATTTGCAACCCGTTCTCAGACATATTGAAAGAAAAAGGATATGAGGTCTTCAACACCCACGGCGAGGATTTAGACTATCATCCCGAGGTGGTCAAGCAATACGATGGAATTGAGTGCGTCACCGCTTTGGAAATTTGCGAGCATCTCATCAACCCTATGGGCGTGCTTTCCCAACTGCCCAGCGACAAACTCATTGCATCCATCCCGTTATCGCTTTGGTTTGCAAAGGCATACAGAAGCAAAACCGACCCTTGGGACAGACATTTCCATGAGTTTGAGGATTGGCAATTCGATTGGTTACTTGAAAAAGCCGGATGGATAGTCATGGCTTCAGAGAAATGGACAGCTCCTATAAGCCAAATCGGCATCAGGCCTCTGTTAAGAAAGTTCACTCCGAGATACTACATCGTATATGCAGAAAGAGCCAAATAAACCGAATGTTTTATTTGTCGCCTCCAACATCCCGACTCCAAAACGGCAGTCAAACAAGGTGGTGATGACGATTGCGCACAAGCTGTCGCCGCAATTCAGCATATCCGTCCTGCATCCTGCCGAATTTGCTCCATTTCCTTTCAACATGATGAAGAAATACAAAAACATCATGGGAAGCCAGAGCTGGGAAGACGACGGTATCGTTGTCAGGCCTTTCAAATACATAAGGTTGTTTGGAAAGATAAACGCTTTTCTTCTTCTCCCCCGTTACAAAAAAAGAATCCTAAGATACTGCCAGCAACATGGCATTCCGCAACTGGTTCATGCCCATTTTGCCTTGCCCGACGGATACATTGCCTATCAAATCAGCCAATTGTTCAACGTCCCCTACATCATTTCATTCAGGAAATCCGACATCGCATCACTCAATCTGCCTCCCCATTGCAGCACTAAAAAACTGATGTCCGAGGTTTTGTCCAATGCAAGCAAAATCATCGTACACAATGCTGCACAACAAGAAACACTATCCGAAGCAGGTTATGAGAGCATTGTCATGCCTCATGGGATTGAGGCCAACTTTTTTGCAAAAAAAGAATCGGCCAACACCTCCAACATCCTCAACATCGCTTGTGTTGGGGAATTGATTCCACAAAAGCATATAGATTGGGTCATCAATGCTGTTCGAGATTATGAGGGCGACAAAAAACTCAAATTGAAAGTCGCGGGAGAAGGTCCTATGCGCCATGAATTAGAGCTATTGGCGCAAGGAGCAGACGACATCCAATTACTAGGAAAAATCAGCCACGACAATGTCGGTGAATTACTGAGGCGATCCGACATCTTTGCGCTTCCCAGCGTCAATGAGACATTCGGATTAGTATATTTGGAGGCCACAGCGCATCAAAATGCTGTAATCGCAACCAAAGGGACGGGAATATGGGGAAATCTCATTGATGGCGATGAGGCACTCTATTGCGACTCATACACCTCTTTCCAAGAAAAGCTTTACAAACTGATTGAAGAAGATGGTTTCAGGAACCAAATGGCATTAAACGCTTATGTAAAAACCAAAGAAAACTACACTTGGGACATCATCATCAACAGATATATTTCGCTTTACCATTCTTTGATGGCCACTCTGAATTAATTCGTATCATCCAAAGACCTTATTACGACTTTTTTCGTAACGACTTTTTTCGTAATACCTTCATTACTCCATACTTTCCAAAATCCACTGTCTAAAAAACGGATCTTCCACCTCATAGCAGTCAGAATAGATTACATATCCGTCTTTCTGCATACGTTTCAAGGCACTGTAAATAGTACTCGTCCTGTATTCACCTGATTGTAATGGTTTCCCAGAAGCAAGTCGTTGCAAAATCCAACGATTTGTCCGCTTAAGGTTCATCCACAATCGTTCATAATCCAATCCGTGCGATTTCACAATATGGTCAATAGCTGCGTCTATGGGATTCCCTTCATTTGGTTGCATAATCCCAACTTGCCACACATTCGCCGCCAATTGCTGTGAATAGTATGGATGGCAGCCAGTATAATCCAAAATCCTATCAGAGAGTTCTCCATAGTTCTTCGGGAAAAGAGGGATTAAACGCTCCGACAGATACTTGTAGAAATCGTCTCTCGGAAGCTTTCCAAGACGCATCAACTCCCCGAAATGATAGAAGGGTGATTTCTTATTCTCAAAAATGTCAGTCATCATACTCTCTTGGCTTCCCAACATGACATAATTGATGTGCTTCTGCTCCTGCATAATAGATCGCAACTGTTTGTCCATCTTAGGAGCAATGTCGAGAATTTCCTGAAACTCATCCAATACTATAATTATCCGGTCTTTGTCAGAATAAGCGCGCTCAATCATTGCCAACACATCCTCAATCAACACTGTTCCGTCCACATCAGGCTGAAACGACACGTCGATAGCCCCCGTCATCGGATTTGTGGATACCGTTGGAATAAAACGAAAATGCTTAATAAAATGACGCATGCGGCTTATCGGGTGCACCTTGAAAAACTCCCTTAAAAGCTTTGCTGACAAATCTGCCACTGATGTTGTCTGCTGTAGGTTTACCGTTATATGTTTGCGTCCACTCTCCTTCACGGCCTTGGCCACCACGCTGCTCTTACCAAAACGACGTGGACTAATCAGAACCAAATGATTCGAGCTATTTAAAAACTGCTTGATATAAGCCACTTCATTCACTCTGTCAGTGAAGTACTCTTCCTCCACTATGGTGCCAAACTTAAAAGGGTTTTCCATATTACGACTTTTTTCGTTACGATTTTTTTCGTAATCATAATCAGGTTGCAAACATACACATTTTTATCCACACTACAATCAATTGCAAAAAAAATGTTTTTTTTTCAAAAATATCGTGTACTTTTGCAATGCGAAGATTGAAAAATACATTTCCTCCATGAAAAAAAACGCACTGCTTTTCGTCATACTGTTTTCCTATTTGGTTGGTATTGGCCAGACCGTCAACATTGGCGACATCCTCTGCACCGACGGGAGCATCGTCAGTTATGAAGCCTTCCCAAATTCGGGAAAAACCGCCAAAGGCATCGTGTTTTATGTCGACGAAACCAACCAACACGGCTGGGCTGTTCATTTGACCTACCAAGGTTCAACTTTATGGAGTCCGGATTATTATGATATACCTGCGCTGCCTAACTATCAAAAATTCCGCGACGCCATCAACGACTTCAACGGATACGAGAACACCAGACTCATAAGAGAAGCGGGGAATGCCACTACCTATCCCGCCGCATGGGCCGTGGATTTCGAGCAAGGATGGTATTTGCCTGCCGCAGGACAGATTCGCTATTTATATGGATACATCCCAGAGGTCAACCGTTCCCTTGAACTCGTTGGAGGACAAACCTTTGACCTTTCAAACAATTGGTGGATTTGGGCTTCAACCGAGTGTAATGCTGAAGATGCGTGGGATATCAACTACCAAGGCTCCGAGGGCCACAGCAAAAAACCAGACCATTATTTCCATGTCAGATCTGTAACCACTTTCTAATCTCAACATCATGAAGCGCTTCATCACAATAATATACCTTTTAATTGTTGGTTCGCTTTGGGGACAAACATATAAAATAGGCGACCTCGTCACCAACCAAGACGGGTCAAAAGGTATCGTTTTTTACGTCAACAAAGATCGTACCGATGGTTGGATGGTAGCTCTCCATGATCTGCCTATACAGAGCTGGGGGTTGACAAGCGACATCCCAAACCTTCCAAACTTTGACGAACCGGTATCCTTGCTAAATGAAACCGATGGTTATACAAACACCGGCATCATCAGGCAATACCATGCAAGCCTAGGCTATTCGCAACCCTATGGCGCCGGTAGCGTTGACTACGGAAACGGATGGTATATCCCCACCGCCGGACAACTTCAAAAGCTATGCAGTGCTTTGAGCACGATAACTGACAAAATAATACAAGCTGGAGGAGCCTCATTACAACAACGTCCATATTTCAGCAGTTCAGAAGCATATTATGAACAAGCATGGACTGTTGACTTTGGCAATACCAATCATGATTGGGGAGGGAAATTTTCAGCCGCCTCAAAAAACCAGTCAGAACCCGTCTGTTTCCGTGCCGTCAGAAACATTCAATCGCAACAACCTTCCCCTAACCCATCACTCCCCGACAACATCCTTGAGAGCGACTGCAACCATCCTATGGAAGGTATGGCTTGGGACGTAAAGCTAATTCATTCCACACCAGAGGTGGTGGCTTCTTACGCCCCGGTAATGGCTGGCGACATCGACAGCAACGGCATCGTCGACATCCTGATATCGCACTTCAATGGCAACAACTACCGCACCAACACCTTGGACGTTTACAGTGGCATTGACCTCTCACTTCAATACAGGTTCAACATCCAAGACTCCATCTACAACACCACGGGAAACTATGCCCTCTGCAGATATCCCTTGCCCAACGGTTCGCAGCAAGGTGCCATCTTTGTCCACAGTTACGACAGAAAGATCCGTTCGTATGCCATTGACGGCACCTTACTCAACGTATCGGATCGCGCCACTTCATGCGAAGGCATGGTCTCGTTCGCCGATTTCAATGGCGACGGCTTCCCAGAAGTATATGCCGGCAGCGATATCTTCGATGCCGCCACGCTGAAATGGCTCTGCTCTGGTCCTGCAGACGGAAACAAAGGAGAGAGTTACAGAGGCTCGGCACCTGGTGTAGTCAACAGTCACCGCTGCTATTATGCCATGTCATTAGCCGCTGACGTGCTGGGCGACGCAACGCAAGAGCTGATTTGCGGCAACACCATCTACAACGTAAACATCACCAGCCGCACCAATCCCGCACTCAACGCCGTCACGGTCAACAAAACCATTACACCCCCATCAGGCTACACTCCCGACGGGCATGTCAGCCTAGCTGACTTCGACCTCGACGGCAAATGCGAAGTGCTTGTCACTCGCAACAACACCGACGACCACACCATGGGCACGGTCTATTTTTATGCCTACAAGCCTTCTAACGGACAAATCATTTTCCAAAAGACCGTCCAATGCCTTTGCACCGGTTATCCCCTCATCGGCAATATCGACGACGACCCGCATCCTGAGATCGTCTTTCTTGAAAAGCAAGAGTCATGGCAACCGATGTATATCTATTGTTGGCGATACACGACACCAACCGGACTGACTACCATCTGGCAACACGAGCACGACGATTTATCAGGACAAACAGGCATCACATTGTTTGACTTCAACCAGGATGACATCATGGAACTCGTCTATCGCGACAGCGAGAACCTTCGCATCATCAACGGTAGCGGGAAAAGCCACATCACCGGTAACGACACCATCAGGCCTTACAACATCTTCACCCGAATGATGGCCGCAGGGACAGGCTGCGAATACCCAATCGTCGCCGATGTCAACGGCGATGGATCAGCCGAAATCGTTGTCTCAGGTATGCTTGACCAATATGCCTACCTCCCTGGCGTTGGCGGGCTCCACATGTTCGGCAATCCCGGCAACTGGGCACCGGCCAGACCTGTATGGAACCAATACATGTACCACGTTACCAACGTCAATGAAGACCTCACCATCCCGACCTATTGTTTCGACAAGGCGACAGTTTTCACAGGGTCAGACGGCACCCTTCGACGACCCTACAACAACTTCTTGCAACAAGCTGGCTACATCACTCCAACTGGTGAGCCTTACAACCCTGGTGGCATGGTAGAAATCGAGCACTATGGCGAAGGTTGCCAAACCTACACTTACCATGGTGTAACCTATACGGAAAGTGGCGACTATGAATACCTAATCGAAAACCCCTTGGGCTGCGATACATTGCTGAACATCCATGTTCACTTAGGCGACACTATTCACAACTATCTGTACAAAGCCGCTTGCGACAGCTACACTTGGAATGGGACGACCTACACAGAGAGTGGCCTTTATGAGCAGACCTTCACCTCGGCACAAGGCTGCGACAGCATCGTCATCCTCGACCTGACCCTCGGAGCCTCTTCTTACGTCAGCCCCATTCATGGCGAAAGCCTCATCTATTACCAAACCAACGGACAATACACCTATAGCATCGCCCCGGTCGAAGGTTGCTTCGGCTACGAATGGAGCATTGACGGGCCTTGGACCATTCAGTTTTCGCCTGACTCGCCTGAATGCATAGTCAACATCACTTCACCTGGCACTGCGACATTGAAAGTAAGGGTCTATACCTCATGTGGTTCTGTGGAGCGCACCCTCTTCATCAACCACGACGCCCGCCCCGACATTGTCATTTACCCCAACCCCACCCAAGGCGAGTTCAACATTGTGCTTTATGGAATGGAGGGCGAGGCTGTCGTAGTCATTTACGACTATCTAGGACAACTCATAGGCCACTTCAGTGTTGATGCAGATATCCACGGCACCCTCGTACCCTATTCCTTGGCAGGCAAGGCCGCGGGGATATATATGGTCTCCGCCATCAACCGATACCATAAAGTCACGAAAAAAGTCATCAAGAGCACGCCATCAAGCTTTGGGATATTCGACTGGGATTGGTAATATCAATTATTTCCATCCTATGATCTTCATGGCTTTGTCAATCAGGTCATTCACCGATTGAGAGACCTTCAATTTGTAGAGTGCGACAAGACCCAAGACGAGGAAAAGGACCGACTTCAGCACCGCATTGATGCCCAAGCCGAAAACAGGCTTGGCAAACAAGCCTTCAAACCAGGGCGTCAGCATAAGGGTCCACAGCCAGTTGAGGCCAAACATGACCAACACCACAACCGCAACGGGGATCAGTTTCACCGACAGCGGATTCACCCCAATCTTCCACTTGATGAAGGCAAGCAGCAAGATGAAATAGACGAGATACGACACCACTTGGGCCAAAGCGCCGCCGTTGATGTCCCACTTGGGCACCCACCATGCATTTAAGCCTACTGACATGCCCGCCAACAAGATGGTGAAAGCCAAAGAATAATAGTAATACTTCGAATAACTCAAAGCCGTGGTAGTCACGCCAAGGGTCGAATAAACGAGACGGCTCAGCGACAAGATGAGCACAGCCCATTTGCCCAAACGGTAGATGTCGCCATTAGGCAGCAAATCGAAGATATAGTCAATGTTGATCCAAATAAGGAAAAACACAAAGGTTCCAGCTATAAACTGATGCAATGCCACGGTCTTGCACAAGAAGTCGGCTTGCTTGACATCCTGTTTGGCCATGGCCTCGGAGATATGCGGCCTCGAGATGGCACCCAACGAACGGTAGGGCATCTCGACCAACGCCGCAATATTGGTGGCGATGGTGAACACACCAGCCAAATGGAAACCTGTCTTGCCCGCCACGAAGAACTTGCTCAACATCGGAATGACATTGCCTGCCAATGCCGCGGTAATCATGAATAAGGTGTAAAACAGGAAGTCGCGTTTCAGCTCCGGCTTGATGTAGTCCCATTCGATCTTGAACGAGACCCGCTTCAGAGAAAGCAGATAAATGATGTTGATCAAGGTGGCGAGGCCATAGAACACACAGAAAGCTATGATAACGCCATCAAAATCAATGACTTTGTAGAAGTACAGCAGATAGACCACCAAGGTAGCTATCCTCAAGCCCACCTCGCGGATGAACTTGGGCAGCACGATGCGCAGCAAAAGATTGCTATTTGTCTCAAATACAGAGATATATAGCATAAAGAATGCCAAGGGGATGACAAAATTGACGTATTTGGCAAAGAGATCGGCCCCCACCTCAGCATCCTTCGTGAAGAAATGCACAATGGGGCCTTTGAACAAGAAAAACGCCAACAGGAAAAACATGAACCCGATGAGCGGGACCAGTAACGTCCAGCCAAAGAAGCCGTGGTCGCGGTGTTCCTCATCCTTGAAGAAAGGATAGTAACGCATCGCCGACGAGTTGGTACCGAGTTGTGCCAAGCCGCCGAAGAGCAACGAGCATTGCAGCAAGATGTCGATGAGGCCAATCTGCTCAGGTTGAAGGGCTTTGGTTTGGATGAAAAAGGTCGTGACGATGCCCACGACCACCCCGATATAGGTGGCTATGGTCCCCTTAATGCTCTGTCGTGCCACGATGCCCATGCCTTATTCCCCTTCCACCTTCAGGTATTCTTCATCCGTGCTCTTGCGCTCATATTCCACATAGTCCTCGTAAGCGCTGATGATCAACTCGTAATCCTTGTTCTGTTCCTCAAGGTTTTGAATCAAGGTATTCTGCTCCTCGATTCTCTTTTTCAACTCGTTGATGCGGTTTTCGCGATATTCATTGGCGGCCTGATAGGTCTGGATGTGCTTCCTCAGGTCTTCGATGACAATCTCCTTGCGCCGGGTCTGGATCTCGGTCTCACTCAGTTGCATCGTGCGCTTACGGATACCCGAGTTCAAGTCGTTGCCAGCCAAGATCAAGATAGCCACTACCCAAATCCATAGCATGAGGATGATAAGAGTACCGATAGAACCATAAAGGGCGTTGTAGCGCGAGAAGTTGGAGATATAGGTATTGAAAGCCACGGTGCCCAAAACAAATAAGGTGGTGGCGAGGATGGTTCCCGGACTGAAGATGACGAACTCACGATATTTCTTGCCTTTGCGTCTGGGATGTTTCAGTTCCACCCTATAATGCTCTTTGAATTTTACATTGCCGAAATAATACAGCAAAGCGATACCAAAACATAGGGCAAAGATACCAATCACCCAACGCAACACACTGAAGAGGAAGAAGGTAAAGGTACCTCCTTGGATGATCTCGTGAGTCACCAGATACTTCAAAGCCATGCCACCCAAGGATATCAAGAGGACGGAAACGACCATCAGCGCACCGATAATCACCAACATGACGATAGCAAAGAGGCGCTGCTCTAGCCAGTCGCGAAGGTTCAATTTCTTGCTGCGGAGATAATTGGCATAGACATTACGGAAGCCGTTGAAGAAGGCCACCACGCCACTCGACCCGAACACGATACACAAGATAATACTTATCGACAGCAAGCCATCGTGGGGCTGGTTCATGATGCCATCAATGGTCTCCGTCACGAAGTCGAGCGTGCCCGAAGGAATGAGGAAATCGTTGATGAGCATCATCACACGCTCGTAGAGATGCGGAATGGGGATATAAGGAATCAGCGTGAAGAAAAACAGGATCAACGGGAAGAGTGCCACGAAGAAATTGAACGCCACGCCAGCAGCACGGTCGATGGTACGGCCCTTGGTGAATAGCTTGATGAAGTCGCGCACGACATCCAGGAACGGCAATTTGGTGCCAGGGAAACGCACCCTACGCAAATAGTTGTCGTCGCGGTTGTACCAAGCCTTGGCTGCGTCAATCTTCGCGTTGACCCACAGCTTCAGTTTACCGTCTTTCTTTTCTTTTTCTGCCATAATTCTGAGTGAATTAACTTGCAAAAATAGTGGTTTTATTGCAACAAGCCCACAAAAATCGTAATTTTGCGGCATGAATACACAAGAAACCATCTCACACGAGGGTATCGTGACCAAGATCACCGACGAGGAACTGGAAATCAAGATACTGGCGCAAAGTGCCTGCGCTGCCTGCCACGCCAAGAGTGCCTGCGGCATGGGCGAGCAAGCGGAGAAGATCCTCACCGTGCCTCGTCCCAAGGACAAAGACTTCGCCCTCAACCAAAAAGTCAACGTCAGAATGGGCATCGGGCAAGGCAACAAGGCCGCCATCTTGGCCTATCTCCTTCCTGTCATCCTGCTGCTGGCCGTGCTCTTTGTCTGTCTCGGTCTGGGCTTGAGCGAAGGTCTGTCGGCTCTCATCAGCTTCATCGCGCTGATACCTTATTATATTGTCCTCTACCTGCAACGCGACAAACTCAAGAAAAGGTTCGAATATACCATCGAAGCCTTTTGAAGGCATGTCATACCGAACGAAGCAGCCCATAGATACACTCCCTTCCTTCGTCGGTCGGTATGACATGGGCTGCGCAGAGAGCGTATCTATGCCTTCAAAAGGCAAAGAAACCTATTTCAGTTGAAAAAACCGAAAAAATCCTTTGTCAAAAAAAGGAGTTTCCGTATTTTTGCAGGTTGTTTTGACGAAAACAAACTCAAAATTCTATACAGATGAGTAATACTTTACTAATTTCCTTAGCGGTTCTCGGAATCCTGGGCGGCATCCTTGCCGTGGTTCTGTACTTCGTTGCACAGAGGTTCAAGGTGGAAGAGAACCCTTTGATTGATGAAGCGGAAGCTTGTCTGCCCGGCGCCAACTGCGGTGGCTGCGGCTTTGCAGGCTGCCGTGCCTTGGCCGAGGCTTGTGTGAAGCAAGCCGCCGAGAAAGGCAACATCGACGGTCTGGCCTGTCCTGGCACCGACATGGGCAAGGTGGCCGCCGTCCTGGGACTGACCGCTGGCACCTTCGAGCCCAAGATCGCCGTGGTGCGCTGCAACGGCAGCTGCCAGAACTCGCCCGCCAAGGTGCATTATGAAGGCGCTGACATCTGCGCTTTCGCCACCACCCTTTATGCCGGCGAAGGCGGCTGCTCGAAAGGCTGCCTTGGACTGGGCGACTGCGTGAAGAAGTGTAACTTCGACGCGCTGCACATCGACAAGGAGACGGGACTGCCCGTCGTCGACCCCGACAAGTGCGTGGGTTGCGGCGTCTGCGCCCGCACTTGCCCGCGCGGCATCATCGAGATCCGTCCGCGTGGCAAGAAAGACCGCCGCGTCTACGTGTGCTGCTCCAACACCGACAAGGGTGCTTTGGTCATCAAGAACTGCGCGGTGGGTTGCATCGGCTGCCAGAAGTGCTTGAAGGAATGCCCCTTCGATGCCATCGAGATGCGCGGCAACCTCGCCTACATCGACCCGGCCAAGTGTAAGGCCTGCGGCAAGTGCGCCAAGGTGTGCCCGCGTGGCACCATCCATGCCGTCAACTTCCCCGCCCCCAAGCCTGAGCCCAAGGCCTTGGAAGGCGCCGAGCCGGCCGTCAAGATCGAGCACCAAGCACAGCCTGTGGAAGTGAAAACTGAAGTCAAACCCGAAAACACCGTCACAGCATGAACCCGATAAAGACTTTCAAAAAGGGTGGTGTCCATCCGGAAGAAAACAAGCTTTCGGCCGACAAACCCATACAAGACTTCCCGATGCCCAAGCAGATCATCGTCCCGTTGGGACAATGCCTCGGCGCACCGGCTGAATGCATCGTCAACAAAGGCGACCGCGTACTGACGGGTCAGCTCATCGGCACGGCCAAGGGCTTCGTCTCGGCCAATGTCCACTCGCCCGCCACCGGCACCGTCGCCAAAGTCGACGTGGTGATGGACCACACAGGCTACTACAAACCCGCCGTCTTCATCGACCGTGAAGAGCAAGACGAATGGGCAGAGGGCATCCTCGTCACTGACGAGCTGCTTACCGACATCAAGCTCGACTCCAAACAAATCATCGACAAGGTGAAAGAATGCGGTATCGTCGGTATGGGCGGTGCCACCTTCCCCACCCACGTCAAGCTGATGATTCCCGAAGGCAAGAAAGCCGAATACATCATCATCAACGCAGCCGAATGCGAGCCTTACCTGACTTGCGACTACCGTCTGCTTCTTGAGAAGACACAAGAGTTCCTCATGGGCGTCAAGATCCTCATGAAGGCCGTCAACACCGACAAGGGCATCATCGGCATCGAACAGAACAAGATGAAAGCCATCGAGCTGTTGGACAAGACCATCAACGAACACAAGGACTTATACGCTGGCATCGAGGTGCAGCCTCTGAAGACCAAATACCCGCAAGGCGGTGAAAAACAGATCATCAAGGCCATCACGGGCCGTGAGGTGCCGTCGGGCAAGCTGCCCATCGAGACAGGTTGCGTCGTGGTCAACGTGGCCTCGACTTACGCCGTTTACGAAGCCGTGCAGAAGAACAAGCCTTTGATTGAGCGTATCGTCACCGTCACAGGTAAGTCGGTCAAGAACCCTGGCAACTTCCGCGTGCGTTTCGGCACCCCTGCCGACCTCCTCATCGAGGCCGCCGGCGGTCTGCCTGAAGACATCACCGACGTCATCAACGGCGGTCCCATGATGGGCAAGAGCGTGTCGGTCACCAATTTCCCGTGCATCAAAGGCACATCGGGCATCCTGCTGATGACCCTCAAGGAAGCGCAAGACCGTCGTCAGACCAACTGCATCCGCTGCGGCCGTTGTGCCAAGGCCTGCCCCATGGGCCTGCAGCCCTTCCTGCTCCACAAAGTGGCCAAGCAGAACGACTTCGACGAGACAGAGAAGAACCACATCATGGACTGCATCGAATGCGGTTCCTGCGAGTTCACCTGCCCCGCCAACATCCCGCTGCTCGACTACATCCGTTACGGCAAGGCCAAGACGGGCGCCATCATCAAAGCTAGAAATCAAAAATAAAAGACCATGAATAAATACACAATATCTGGTTCGCCGCATGTGCATTCGACGGAAAACACGAGGAAGATCATGTATCGTGTGCTCCTCGCCTTGCTTCCCGCTCTGCTTGTGGCCATCTATTATTTCGGCTGGTATGCCCTCCGCCTGACTATCGTCACAGTGGCCGCCTGTATGCTGACCGAATGGCTCATTCAGAAATTCCTTATCAAAGGCCCCTTGACCATCAACGACGGCTCGGCCGCGCTGACGGGCGTGCTGTTGGCCTTCAATGTGCCCGCCAACCTTCCTATATGGATGGCTATCGTGGGCAGCGTCGTCGCCATCGGCATCGGCAAGATGGCCTTCGGTGGCTTGGGCAAGAACCCCTTCAACCCGGCTTTGGTAGGCCGTGTGTTCATGCTCGTGTCGTTCCCGACTGCCATGACTACCTGGCCACAGGCCGCTCCTATCTTTGACAAAGGCTTCTTCGCCGACGCCGTCACGGGTCCCACCCCGCTCGGCATCCTGAAAGAAGCGGGTGTTGGTTCCCTTGCAGAAGCTGGAAACCTGCAGTTCCTCGACATGGTGTTAGGTAACCGTGGCGGTGCCTTCGGCGAGGTTTGCGCAATAGCCTTGTTGCTCGGTGCCATCTACCTCATCTGCCGCAAGGTCATCGACATCTGGACACCGCTGAGCATCCTGCTTACCGTGTTCATCTTCACGGGCATCTGCTATCTCATTAATCCGACGCAGTACATCGCGCCTTGGTATCATCTGGTATACGGTGGTCTCATCCTTGGTGCCTTCTTTATGGCTACCGACATGGTGACCTCACCGATGACGGTACGAGGCAAACTATTGTTTGGCTTCGGCATCGGCGCCATCACGGTCATCATCCGTCTGTGGGGTGCCTACCCCGAAGGTGTGTCGTTCGCTATCCTGATTATGAATGCACTCACACCGCTCATCAATAAGGCCTTCAAGCCCAAAGTGTTCGGCGTTGTCAAACCCTCTAAAAACTAATCGCCATGGCAAAGAAACCATCCACTTTAGTTAATATGCTCGTCGCCCTGCTCGTCATTGCAGCGGTGTCGGGCGGTGTGCTCGGCTTAGTCTACGGCGTGACCAAAGACGCCATCGCCGAGGTCGACCAGAAGAAGAACGAAGCTGCCATCCAGGCCGTGTTGCCTTTGGAAGGCGAAATCAACTATGAGGCTGACACAATGCAATTCACATATGAAGGTGTCGACATGACCTTCCCTTGCAACCTCGCCTACGATGCCAACGGCAACTTCAAAGGTGCCGCCGTGAAGACCAGTGAAGGCGGCTTCGGCGGTAAGATCGACATGATGGTCGGCTTCCTCGCCGATGGTACCATCAAAGGCACCTCGGTGCTGTCGCACGCTGAGACCCCAGGCCTCGGTGCCAACATGACCGGCAAGTTCAAGGACCAGTTCGTCGACAAGAACCCCAACGACTTCAAGCTGATCGTTAAGAAAGACGGCGGCGACGTCGACGCCATCACCGCAGCCACCATCACCTCGAGAGCCTTCTCAAAGGCGGTCGACAAGGCTTACCAAGCCTTCATGGCCAACAAGGCACAATTCATGAACAACGCTCCTGTCGAGGAAGAAGCTCCCGTTATGGAAGAGGCTCCCGCTGAGGAGAATAATGAAACGGAAGGAGGACAAAGCAATGAGTAACAACCTGCAAACCTTTACCAAAGGCCTCATCAAAGAAAACCCCATCCTGGTGCTGCTGTTGGGCTGCTGCCCGACCTTGGCGACGACCACCAGTGCCATCAACGGTATGTCGATGGGTTTGGCCACCACCTTCGTGCTGGTGCTGTCGAACATCTTCATCTCCTTGCTGAAGGGCTTCATCCCCGACAAGGTGCGTATCCCCTGCTTCATCGTGGTCATCGCCTCGTTCGTGACGGTGGTGCAACTCGTCATGCAGGCCTATGTGCCCGACATCTATGAGACCCTCGGCCTCTTCATCCCCCTCATCGTGGTGAACTGCATCGTGCTGGGTCGCGCTGAGGCTTTCGCCTCGAAGAACCCCGTGTGGCCTTCGCTGTTGGACGGCCTCGGCATGGGCTTGGGCTTTACCCTCGCCCTGACGCTGTTGGGCTGCATCCGTGAGTTCCTCGGCAGCGGCTCCATCTTCGGTTTCACCATCCTGCCCGAGACGGCCAACATCCTGGTGTTCATCCTGCCTCCCGGCGCCTTCATCTGCCTCGGCTTCGTTATCGCTATCGTCAACAAACTCAAAAAAGAAAGTCACTAAGCCATGAAATACCTCATCATTATCTTATCGACCATCTTGGTCAACAACGTGATCTTCTCCCAGTTCCTGGGTATCTGCCCCTTCTTGGGCACCTCTAAGAAGACCTCCACTGCATTAGGTATGGGCGCTGCCGTCATCTTCGTGTTGACCCTGGCCACCCTCGTGACATGGCTGACGAACCAGTACATCCTGATTCCCTTGAAGTTGACCTTCTTGCAGACCATAGCATTCATCCTCATCATCGCCGCTTTGGTGCAGATGGTGGAGATCATCCTGAAGAAAATCAGTCCGTCATTGTACACCGCCTTGGGTGTGTTCCTGCCGCTGATTACGACCAACTGCGCCGTCCTCGGCGTGTCGCTGACCGTGGTCACCAAGGAATTCAACTATGGCGGCGTGGCCCACATGCTGAGCCTCGGCGAGTCCATCGTCTATGCCGTTGGCATCGCCCTCGGCTTCGCCATGGCTTTGGTCATCTTCGCCGGCATACGTGAACACATCGACCTGATGGAGCCTCCCAAGGGCATGAAGGGTACTCCTATCGCCCTGATCACCGCTGGCATCCTGGCCTTGGCGTTCATGGGATTCACGGGAATTGTGTGATTTTTTGAACATTTTCCCTTGCATTTTAAAAGAAAGTCGTAATTTTACGGCTTTCTTTTTTGTTTGTATATTGAAAAACAACATAATATGAAACGTATCCTTTCTACTCTGGTTCTACTAATGGTCTTGCCCTTGTTCTCCATCGGCCAGGACTTCACCATCACCGCTTCCGACCGCGGTCACATCAGCCTGCATTTCGAGCTCGGCGACTATAGCATCGACACCGTCGTGGTCGACGGCGAGATTATGCACAACATAGCCACAAAAGGCATCGTAGTGCCTAACGAATACGGCCTGCCGGCGCTACCCACCTTCAACCGTTTCATCGCCATTCCGCAAGGCGCCAAAGCCATCGTTGACGTCAGGATGAGTCGTGACGAACACATCACGGGCATCAACATTTCGCCCTCGGAAGGCAGTTGGTGCGAGAACGACCCTGAGCCACCCTTCTTCAAAGACCCGAAGGTGTATTCCCGCAACAGCTTCTATCCATCGGAGGCGTGCTGCACCGCCGAACCTCAGCAGCTGCGCGGGGTCGACGTGATCCATATCGGTCTCAGTCCCTTCCAGTTCAACCCTGTGACACACGAGTTGGCCGTCCACCGCTCGATGGACATCGACATCCGCTTCGAGGGCGGCAACGGGCACTTCGGCGACGATCGCCTGCGCTCTCCGTATTGGGATCCTATCTTACAAAATAACATATTGAACTACAGCAGTCTACCGAGCATTGACTATGATGCCCGCAGACAAGAATGGTCAAGAAACCGTGCCACAGGATGCGAATATCTCATCCTAACGCCCGACAACGAAGCCTTTATCGAGGCGGCACAGGAGTTGGCTAACTACCGCACCCGTCAAGGCATCCTCACCAAGGTGATGGCTATCGGGGAAACAGGTTCCACCACACCCGGCATGCTCAGGTTGTGGGTCAGAGACATCTATGCCAACTGGGACATTCCTCCAGTAGCCGTGTGTATCTTAGCCGACCATGGCGAGGACATGACCCATTACATCCCAGCCTTCCGCACCCAAAGCCCAAAGACGGTTTCATCTCATCCGACAACCCCTATGCCGACATCAACGACGACAACCTACCCGACATCAGCTTCTCGCGTCTTGTCGCGCAAAACGAGTCGGAGCTGCCCATCTTCATCGGCAAGCAGATGGAGTATGAATACACCAACCCCTGCATGAACCTTTACTACTACAAACACCCCTTGACGGCCTCGGCGTGGCAAACCACCTTATGGTTCCAGATCACCATTTCGACCATATACGGCTATCTCAGCCAACACGACAAGTTCCCCACCCGACTCAGCGAAATCCATTCCGGCACACTGAGTGACCAGTGGTCGAGCGCCTCGGGCACCAGTGCCATCACTTCCTATTTCGGTCCCACTGGCCTTGGCTACATCCCTGCCACGCCTGGAGAACTCGGAGAATGGACGGGCGCCACCAAAGACGATGTCATAGAAGCCTTCAACCGAGGCGCCTATATTGTGCAACACCGCGACCATGGGTGGACACAGAAATGGTACCAGCCCCTGATCCTTGTCAGCGACTTCAATGCCATCAACAACGTGGGGCAGATGCCATTCCTCATCTCTGTCAACTGCAAGACGGGAGAATACGACTTCAGCTCGAACTGCTTTACTGAGGCCTTGATGCGTATGACCCGAGATGGGCAGAATGCGGGCATCGTTGGGGCCATCAGCCCGTCAGGACAAACCTATTCCTTTGCCAACGACATCTTTTTATGGGGTGTCTGGGATCTCTTCGACCCAACCTTCATGCCCGATTACGGTCCCAATGCCAGCCATGTGGCCGAGTGGATCCCTTCTTTCGCCATGGTGTCAGGCAAGTATTTCCTTGACCTCCACGTCTTCCCCAACACCAATGCAGACATGCGCACCACCATCTACAACACCTTCCACTCCCACTGCGACGCTTTTCTGAGGGTTTTTACGGAAGTGCCTCAAATCATACAAGCCTCCCACGACTCGTCCATTACTTCTTTCTCCCCCTTCCACATCACTGCGCCCGAAGGTGTACAAATCGCTTTAAGCACCGAATACGGAGGAGAAGCACACCTGTTGGCCACTGCCACAGGCACTGGCGAGGAGCAGACCCTCTATGTCATGGAATATGTGCCCAACGGTTTAGTGCATCTCACCTTGACGGGACTGAATTACCTCCGTCATGAGGAAGACATCCCCTTGGTAGCCGTCAACGGACCTTTCGTCGTTGCCGACAGCGTCGCTTTCAACGACGGAGTCGCCCACCTTACTTATGGACAGTCAGCCACTATCGACCTCGCTGTCCGTAACGTCGGTACTGATGCCACCACTACAGGCACTGCCGTTCTTGCCAACGCCACCGGCCAGATGCAAATCGCCCAAGGGCAGACCGCAGTTCCTCCCTTGACACCCGATGAGGAGTATGTGATTGAAGACGCCTTCCAGATCACGCTTTCCGAGAACATCCCTGACGGCACCCATGTGCCTTTCACCGTCACGACAGAAAGCGATGGCATGGGGTTTGAACGCGAGTTTGATGTGGCCGTCGTCGCGCCACGCATCATAGCAGAGCTCGTCGACATCAACGACCAAGCGGGCAACGGCAACGGAGACCTGGATCCTGGAGAACACGCGACGCTCACCTTCCGCCTTACCAACACAGGCCATTATAATGCCCATAGTCCAAATATTTCATTAAGGAACAACGAAGGTTACATCCACGTCCTCAATCCCGAGACCACCATTGACGACATGCCTATCGGGACCTCGACCGACATTACCTTCGACATCTACGTCGAATACATCGCGGGAGAAGTGCCCTACGTCGAATTGCATCTTGACGCCAGCTGCGGGGAACTTGTTATGCCTAACAACATCAGATGCTCGATAGGCTTTTCGTATGAGAGTTTCGAATCCGGCATGTTCAACACCGCGTATTGGACCAACGACCCCGTCCATCCTTGGCAAATCATCAACTATGGTGCTTTCGACGGCAACTATTGCGCCTTGTCGGACACCACCATCACGCATGACGAATCGTCATCGCTGTCATTCACCTACACCTCAAACGAAGAAGGCACCTTTGAGTTCTATAGTAGGGTCTCATCGGAATCCAACTATGACTTCCTGATATTTTATATCGACGATGAGGAGAAAGCCAAATGGTCGGGAACAATAGAATGGTACAACCATTCCTACACAGTGAGGCCGGGGCAACACGTCTACACGTGGACCTACGAAAAAGACTACTCTGTCAGCTCAGGAGCCGACTGCGCCTGGATCGACTACATCTTCCTGCCGCCCTATTTGGACAACACCGCCGAACAAAACGCCCTCCCGCTCACGCTATATCCCAACCCCACTACTGACCAAGTCAGCATCGGACTGGAGCTGGAAGGCGATTTTATCATCCAAGTCTTCGATGCAAACGGACAATGCATCCTTGAAGAAAAGAACCTCAGCACCCTTTCCTTTAAAGGTCGCCCTGCAGGCATGTACCACATTGTCGTGCAACAAGACGGACAAAGTTGGAGCCGAAGGATCATAAAGATGTAGCCTGTCGATACAAAAATGATGCATTTCATCAGAAAAATGCACCTTAATTCCAAAAAAGTGCGTATCTTTACGCGCTTTTTTAATTTAAATAGGTAGTTAAATCAACAAAATAACCGTACCATGAAGCTTATTACACGTACACTCGTTTCCGCCATTCTGCTGTTTTCGGCAATGGCCTTGAATGCACAGACGCGCGATTTCAATTTCAACAACTCGGCCCAAAAAGAAGGCCTCAGCGTCGAGCAGAACACCCGTTCCGCCATCACGATGCGACATGCGTTGAAACATATTGAGATCCTCAACATCACCGACAACGGCTATACCGGCGACGTCATCCAAGGCGGCACGGGCATCAGCCTGCCTGCCAACGCTGGCGAGCCCGACCTGCCCAGCTTCAGCCGTTTTGTGGCCGTGCCCAATGGCGCCACTGCCCATGTCGAGATGGGTTACCGCAGCATGACTACCATTCAAAACGTCGACCTGCTGCCGGCCGCACCCATTAAGTTCGACACCGACGACAGTCCCAACACCTACGAACGGAACACGAGCATCTACAATAAGAATGCCTTCTTCCCCGAGCAGCCTGTCACCATCAGCGAGCCTTTCAGCCTGCGTGGCGTGCAGACCGTGGCTGTCACCGTGGTTCCCTACCAATACAACCCCGTCACCAAAGAACTGCGCGTGTACGACGACCTGCAGTTCGGCATCCGCTTCGACGGAGGCAACGGCATGTTTGGCGACAACCGCCTGCGTTCCCCCTATTGGGACCCCATCCTGATGCAGAACCTGGCCAATTACAACCAGCTGCCCGTCATCGACTACGAAGCCCGCATGCAGGAATGGGTCAACAACCGTCCCACGGGCTGCGAATACCTCATCGTCATCCCCAACAACGAGAGTTTCCGCCAATATGCCAACCAACTGGCCGAATACCGCATCCAACAAGGTATCCTCACCGAGGTGAAGAGCCTCAGTGATATGGGCTGCACCACCACCGACCAGATGAAGAGTTATTTCCACAACGCTTACAACACATGGGACATCCCGCCTGTAGCCGTGCTGCTCCTTGGAGACCACAACGCCAACATGAGCGTGGGTATCCCTGCAGAATACACCTACCACTCATCCAGCTATGGCAACTGCATCACCGACAATGGCTATGCCGACGTCACGGGTGACATGCTGCCTGAGATGGCCTTCTCGCGCCTCGTGGCCGCCAACGCCAACGAAGCCCAGATGATGGTAAGCAAACAACTTGAATACGAATACACCAACCCCAACATGGACGCGGCCTCCTACGACCACCCCATCACCGCCTTAGGCTGGCAGACCGAACGCTGGTTCCAGATTTGCTCTGAAGTGGTAGGCGGCTATTGGCGCAACCAAGGCAAGAATCCCGTGCGTATCAATGCCATCTATAGCGGTTATCCTGGTAACCAATGGTCGAGCAACCAAAACACCTATATGGTGGTCAACTATTTTGGTCCCAACGGATTGGGCTACATTCCTGCCACGCCTGCCGAACTCGGTGGATGGACAGGCGGTACCGCTGCACAGGTCGTGAATGCCGTCAACAGCGGCTCCATGTTGCTGCAACACCGTGACCACGGCTACTACCAAGGTTGGGGCGAGCCTGACTTCAGCACCAGCAATGTGGCCCAGATGAACAACGTGGGTAAGATGACCTTCGTCAACACCATCAACTGCCAGACCGGCACCTTCGACCACACCCCCGAATGCCTCATCGAGGCCTTCATGCGTCGCACCAGCGGCGGACAGAACGCCGGTGCCGTGGGCTGCATTGGACCCACCCAGACCTCCTACTCCTTCGTCAACGACGCCTATGCTTGGGGCATGTACGACCAATACGACCCGCAATTCATGCCCGACTACGGTCCTTACGCCAGCTACGAAGGCAACTGGAGACCTGCTTTCGGCAACGTGGCCGGCAAGTACTTCCTTGCACAAAGCAACTGGCCTTACAACACACAGAATAAGGCCATCACATACAAAATGTTCACAGCCCACTGCGACGCCTTCCTGACGCTCTACACGCAGGTGCCTACCGCCATGACGGTCAACCACCCCGCACAAATCACCGCTGCCACCACCAGCATCAACGTGACCGCCCCGCAAGGCGCCGTCATCGCTCTGACACGCAACAACAACATCCTTGCCGTGGCTACCGCCACAGGCAGCAGCCAAGTCATGACTTTTGCTGCCCAGCCTTCGAACTCCAACATCACCATCGTGGCCACCAAGCAGGACAAGCTTCGTTATGTGGGCACCATCCACGTCATCAGCGAGCCCAACCTCAGCGTGACCGAGCTGACTCCTCACGATGCCAACGGCAACCATCAGCTGGAATCGGGTGAGCAGTCGTCGTTCGACATCACCATCAAGAACACTGGTGACCAAGCCTCCACGATAGCCACAGCCACCCTCACCACCGAAACGCCGCAATACGTGACCATCAACGAGAACACGGCCACCATCCCCGCTCTGAGCCCCAACCAAACCACCAACCTCGAAAGCGCCTTCGGCATCACCATCTCGAACAACGTGCCCCATGAGACCCCGCTTCTGTTTAAGCTCACCATGGTCAGTGGCAATCACACCTGGAGACACGACTTCAGCTTCAATGCCTTCGCTCCCAGAATCAAAATCGATGATATTATGACCATCATCGACGGCGGCACGGTGAAAGGCAACAACAACGGCCGTCTCGACCCAGGCGAAACCGCCGAAATCACCTTCGTATACGAAAACAACGGCGGTATGACTGCCAACGACGTCGTGGCTACACTTACCACCTCGAACCAACAATACATCACCATCAGCAATCCCACCATCAATACTCCTGTGGTGAACGTCGGTCAAAGCGTCGAGGCAACCTATATCGTCAGCGTGGCAGCCGACATGCCTAAAGGCGAAGCGGCCTTGTTCGCACTCAACGTCGTTTCAGGCGCCTATAATGCCACGCTATCCTTCTCCCACCGCGTAGGCCTCGACCTCGCCCACTTCGAAAACGGCATGGGAGAACTGGAATGGGAGAACGACCCAGCACATCCTTGGACCATCGTCAACACCGACCCGCACGAGGGCAACTACTGCCTGCAATCGGGTACCATTGGACACAACGAGACCTCCACGCTGAGTTTGGCCTTCGAAGTGGAAAACGAGACCGACGAAATCCGTTTCTTTAGAAAGACCGACTGCGAACTGAACGGCGACAACCTCAAGTTCTACATCGACGGTGAACTGCAACAGGGATGGTCAGGCCAACTCAACTGGCGCGAGCTTGTCTTCCCTGTCACCCAGGGCGAGCATACCTTCACTTGGACTTACGAGAAGAACGCCTCTGGCACCAACGGTGCCGACCACGTATGGCTCGACGACATCCTCTTCCCCGTACGTCACATCAATTTCTCCTGTAACGCAGGTGCCAACCAAAACATCTGCCTAGAAGAAGAGGCCCATCTGCAAGCAGAGTCAATCGGCTACGAGAGCCTGCTTTGGACCACCAACGGCGACGGCAGCTTCGACCACAACGACATCCTCGACCCCATCTATACCCCTGGCCAGCAAGACCTGGAAAACAAGACCGTCACCTTGACCCTCACCGCCACCAATGAGGCGGGCGAGACCCTCAGCGACAACGTGATCGTCAACTTCCACGAGGCTGCCAGCATCGAGATGGAGACCGAAGGCGAGATCTGCGAAGGCGAGAGCATCAACCTCAGAGCCATCACCCACGAAGCCGGATTCACCACATGGTCAACCGACGGCGATGGCAGCTTCAGCAATTTGGCCAGCATCGAGACCATCTATACGCCAGGCGAACAAGACATCGCCAACGGCAGCGTCACCCTTACCCTCACCACCATTTCGCCTTACGGCTGTGGCGACGCAAGCCAAGACTTCCTCCTCACCATCCATCCGCTGCAACACACCGAGTTTGACATGGCCACCTGCGGCGCCTATTCTTGGAATGGCGTTGAATACAGCGAGGCTGGCGATTATATACAAGTGCTGCAAAGTGTTTATGGCTGCGACTCGATCGCCGTGATGCACCTCAGCCTTGTCGACAGCTACAACACCGAATCAGAGGTGACCGCCTGCAGCAGCTATGTTTGGGCTGGAGAAACACTGGTCGAGAGCGGTATCTATGAACACACCTTCACTTCTCTCCACGGCTGCGACTCAACCGTGGTGATGCACCTCACCATCGCTGAGCCTTCGTTTGTAGAGTTTACCGTTGAGGATTGCGACAGCTATGATTGGAACAACACCACCTACACCCAAAGTGGTGAATACGTGGAATATTTCATCAACACTATGGGTTGCGACAGTATCGTCACCTTGCACCTGAACCTCAACTACACCCCGGCTATCGGATCCGTCAATGGCGACAGCGAAGTTGATGTGCGTTTGACGCCCAACAGCACCTACACCGCCTTGAACGAGGAAGAACTAACGTCAGCGGATTACACTTGGAGTATTGAGCCTCAAGAAGCAGGCAGCATCGAGGCCAACAACAGCCATGCCAACGTCACATGGAGCGACACCTTCCGCGGCGATGCCGTCATCAATGTGAAAGCCGAAAACGAGTGTGGCCTGTCAGAGAAGTCGTTGACCGTCAAAGTGAAGAACTCGACCGACATCGATGAATATAGTATCACCGCCAAGCTCTATCCCAACCCGACCGATGGCGTCGTCACCGTCGAAGCCCAGAGCCTGCAACGCCTCACCGTCATCAACGCCCTCGGCCAGACCGTCTACGACCGTGAGACGGAAGGCGACAGCGCACAGATAGAAATGGCAAGATTCGGAACGGGTACCTTCCTCATCCGCATCCAGACCGAAAACGGCGTCGCGATGAGACGCGTTAATGTAGTCAAATAATTCAGAAACACCAAGACAATGAAAAAACTGATCCTCGCCATAATATTATTGGTTCTCATACCGTTACGACACTTCGGACAAACCCCTTATCGGCAATATTCCGATGAAGGTGTTGTCTTGGACTTCCACTCAATCAATAATGTCTACTTAAGGGCTTTCCTGCTTTATAGCATCAACAATGACAACCGTTTCGTGCTGATTCCCGAAGAAAAATATGGTCAATTCACCCTTACCCCGAAAGACGATGACTGCCACTTCATGGAAGAGTTCGAAAGCTTCTATGCGGATGTTGAAAATGACTTCTCCTTGTTGAGCAAAATTGATGTCACTAACCAGATGAGTGTGTGGAAAAGCTCCGTAGAAGCTTCTGACTATCTCTCGATTATGATGGACGTGAATACGGCTAATATGAGAGCTGATAATGACCATTGCATTAACTCGATGCCTTTCTGCACTTCAGAAGTGATTGAGTTTGAAGCTGCTTACCAAGGCGGTGCCACTGGAGAGATTGGTCCCGAATACGGTTGCCTCTCCAGTCAGCCTTATCCTTCGTGGTATCATATGAGAATACATACTCCAGGTCAGTTTATCATTCACATGGAAGCACACGACAATTACGGCCAAGGCAATGACATTGACTACTGCATCTGGGGCCCGTTCAGCGACCCTTATGATCCATGTGTCGACGACCTGACTTGTGACAAATTAGTTGACTGTAGCTACTCTACCGCTAGTGTTGAAGACGCTTACCTTGGTTATCCTATTTCGGAACACAACCACGGATCTTCGTCTCTCATTGATGGTAATTGCGTTACTTCTAATAACAATCCGCCTCATTTGCCTGAAGTGGGTGAGTACTATATCCTCGTGATCACTAATTATGCGCAAGTACAACAAACCATCTCCTTCACCAAGGCTCCCAACTCAGGTCCTGGGGAGACCGACTGCGGTATCCTGCCTGGAATTGCCACCAACGACGGTCCATATTGCGTCGGCGAAACCATCAGCCTGAATGTCACTGCACAAAGCGGTGCCACCTACAGCTGGACAGGCCCCAACGGTTTCACTTCCACCATGCAAAACCCCATCATTCCCAACTGCACCTTCGAGATGGGCGGCACTTATACCTGTGTCACCACGGTCGGCGGACAAACCACTACTGGCGACACCGAAGTCATTGTGTACGCCTTGCCCATTGCCAGTTTCACACACACCGAAGTATGCGTAGGCAATCCCACCCAGTTGAACAGCACAGCCGAAACCGAACCCACCGGTCAGACCATCACGGGCTACTTCTGGGATTTCGGCGACGGAGAGACGGCAGAAGGACAAGAAGTCACTCACACCTATGCCGCGCCTGGCGAGTATCAGGTAACCCATACTGTGGAAACGGGTCGTGGCCACTGCTCAGACGAAATCACCCAGACCGTTTCGGTCTTTGCCTTCCCCGAAGCCTTGGTGACCGCCTCGCCAAGTTCTGTGATGTATGGCGGCACCTCCACACTTAGCGTCAACGTTTCCACCCCAGGCAACTACACCTTCCACTGGGAGCCTGCCAATATGGTGGTCAACCCCAACGCACAGACCACGCAGACTATAGCCATCCAGCAGTCGCAGGAGTTCACCGTTACCATCACCAATACACAAGGTGGATGCACCACCACCCTTCAAGTCATGGTCAACATGGCCGGTTCCAACCTGATGGCTGAAGCCTCCGCCGACCAAAACGAGATCTGCGAAAACGAATCCACCACACTGCATGCCATCCCCACAGGCGGAACAGGCAATTACACCTACAGTTGGTCACCTGCCAACACCTTGAGTTCGCCTAATGCACAGCATCCCGTTGCCACACCGCCAGTAGGCACCACCAATTATACCTGCCTGGTCAGCGACGGCCTTACCGAACAACAGGTCTACGTCAGCGTCACCGTGCATCCCATCTATGAATACACCATGCCTGACCAAGACGACTGCGACAGCTACTATTGGGATCCTCAGGGGCACGAGATCGTCTACACCGACCACGAAGCCTTAGAGTACACCCAATCGGGCACCTACCACAGGACCTACCGCGACATACACGGATGCGACAGCTTGGTGACCATGAACGTACACATCGACTACACGCCCACGCCGAGCGACATCTACCCCACCGATAGCGCCAACACCGCACCCCACTGGGTGGTCACCGCCACCGAGTTCCAAATCAACTCGTACGAATTCACCTTCTGGGATAACACTGGTCTGCCGCGTTGGGACTCCATACGATGGGCTTTCGAAGACCCCACCGTCAACTGGGTGCTCGAGCCTGACACCACAACCCAACCCGTGGGAAGAAGATGCAAGATGTATGTGCTCAACCATATCGACGACACCATCTGGCTCCGCGCCACTGTCTACAACAACTGCGCACCACAGGGCGTCTACAGCCGCTATTGGTTCGTCTGCTCGTTCTACGACATCGACGAATTTGGTCCTTCGACTGGTTCCATCGACTTCAATGTGGTGCCCAACCCCAACAACGGCGAGATGCAACTCGACTTGGCCTCGCTCCGCGGTTTGGTCGACATCAAGGTGTACGACATGAGAGGCAACCTAATCGACAAATTCCAGACCTATAACGGCAATAACGCAGGTACTATCACCTACACCATGAAGCGACGTACGCAAGGCATCTACTTCTTCGTCGTCACTAGCAAAGACGGCACGCGGACCAAGAAAGTGGTGATACAGCCCTAACGACAAGTCTAACAAGAAGAAAAAAGCGGTTTCGGCCGCTTTTTTTCATTAATTTCACCCGATTTTCTGGGTATTTTGGGATTTTTTGCTATATTTGTCGGTTGCAAATAAGGCATTTTTGTATGCCTTGTTCGCTATGTTTTGAATTATTATATTGATATTCAATAAATTAGAGTATTACCAATTAAACAAAAGACCATGAATAGATTCTCGAAAATTGTGTTGACGGCTTTATTGTTCTTAGTCCTTCCTATGAAACAATGGGCGCAGCAACCGCAAACAGTCTACACCTCGTCAACGATTAGCTTTGACATCACTGAGATAGCCAACTTCGACGAACGAATCTTTTTCATGTATCAGCTGGTCAATGACGGCCGTTTCGATGTCATTACCAGTGAAAACGACGGTGTTTTCGTCATCAGCGCCAACGAGGCTTATGAAGGCATCAACCTTCAGGAGGACTTCACCAGTTTCCGTACCCAAAATGCCAACGCCTTTTTGAACATGGACAAGGTCCAAGCCGCCGAGTTGTCGTGCGACTATAAAGCCGCCCTGCCACTAGATCTCGTGCTCTCGCTGATGATGGACGTCTACAACAGGTCGAGGCAGAACAACACCTGCGCCAACTCCGACCCCTTCTGCACCGACAACGGACTGTATCAGTTCCCTGCTGGCGTCAATGCAGGTAGTGGCGAATCGGGACCCTATTATGACTGCTTATACACCACCCCTAACCCGGCTTGGTATCACATGAGGATTGCCAACCCTGGCAATATCAACATCTACATGTACAGTACCCCTTCGCATGACATCGACTTCTGCTGCTGGGGTCCTTTCACCGATCCTATCTCGCCTTGTCCCAACGGCTTGACTTCCAACAAAGTGGTGAGCTGCAGCTATTCTGCCAATTCGACCGAAACCTGCGTCATCCCTTCGACAGCGCAAACGGGCGACTATTTCATCCTGGTCATCACGAACTACTCCAACCAGTCGTGTAACATCTCCTTCAGTAAGACCGGCGGCTCGGGTACCACCGACTGCGGCATCTTGCCTCCCCTGGTCAACGGCGGTGGCCCTTACTGCGTCGGCGAGACCATCTATCTGACGGCACAAGGCCAGGCTGGCGCCACCTACCATTGGACCGGTCCCGGCGGATTCAATTCTAACCTTCAGAACCCCACCCGTCCGAACTGCACCTTGAATATGGCAGGCACCTACACCTGCACCATCACCGTGGGCACACAGACAAACAGCGCCACCACCGAAGCCGTGGTGGTTTATCCGCAACCCAATGCCAACTTCACCTACACCTCGGTTTGTAGAGGCACGCCAACCCAGTTCACCAGCACCTCCACCACCAACCCCAGCGGACAGCAGATTCAGAGCTACCAATGGAACTTCGGTGATGGTCAAAGCGGAACGGGACAGAACGTGTCGCACACCTATGCCAATGCGGGCAACTATCAGGTAACCCTGACCACATCTTGCGGCAACGGGCACTGCACCAGCTCGAAGACCTATTCCGTACCCGTCTATGCCGCTCCCGTAGCCTCGGCCACGGCACAGCCCAACACCGTCATCTACGGTGGCACCGCTACCCTCACGGCCAGCGCAGGCAGCACCGGTTCGTTCAACTTCCACTGGGAGCCCGCCAACAAGGTGGTCAACCCCAATGCCCAGACCACACAGACCGTGGCCTTACAGCAAACCACCACCTTCACCGTCACCGTCACCAACCCGCAAGGCGGCTGCAGCAGTACGGCACAAGTCACTGTCAGCATGGAAGGCTCCAACATGACCGCCATGGCCTCGGCCGACCAAAACGAACTCTGCGAAGGCGAGTCGACCACCCTGCATGCCCTACCCTCGGGCGGCACAGGCAACTACACCTACAACTGGACTCCGGCCAACACCCTGAGCAACCCCACTTCGCAACACCCCGTGGCCACACCGCCTGTGGGCACCACCACCTATAGTTGCGCTGTCAGCGATGGCATCACCACGCAGAACGTCAGCGTGACCGTTGTGGTGCATCCCAACGAAGTGGAAGACATTGACCACTACATCTGCGAAAACGACACATATAACTTCTACGGCCAGGACATCCAGACGCCCGGCGTCTACGAGCATCACACCCAGACCCAATATGGCTGCGACAAGCTCATCCGTCTGCACCTTTACAACTACGATACCTACGAGACTCCCATCACCGACCACTTCTGCCAAGGCGAGCATTATATGTTCTTTGATGAAGCACTCTCATCATCGGGCATCTACTACCATACCTTGCAATCGGTTCACGGCTGCGACAGTATCATCAGGCTTAACCTCATCCAAGACCCGAGCTATGAAATAGAGCTCTGGGAGTCGACCTGTGAAGGCGGTCAGGGATATTACTACAACGGCGACTACCTACAGCCCAGCCCTTATCCCTACACCTATCTCTTCGAGACCGTCCTAGGCTGCGACAGCATCGTACAGCTCCACGTCGGCCAATCCGACTACAACTCGAAGACCTACAACGTGTCGATCTGCGCCACGGAATACACCTGGCCCTCCAACGGCATGACCTACACCTCGACGGGCGTCTACTACGACACCCTGTCGTACCCCAACTCTTGCGACAGCACACTCGTCCTGAACCTTGAGCTCAGACCCAGCTACACCAACGAAGTGGTTGTGACCGACTGCGACAGCTACCGCTGGAAAAACGACGCCTACAACGTGGACCTCACCTTCACGGAAAGCACCGTCTACACCCACCACTACGTCAACAGCTACGGCTGCAACAGCGAGGCCACGCTTTACCTTACCATCAACAACCACGACGAACACAGCTTCACCGTCGGTGACGATGAAAACTGCGACAACTATTACTGGGATCCCGAGGGACACGAGATCATCTACACCGACCATGAAGATTGGGATTACAACATGTCGGGCACCTATCATCGCACCTACAAGAACATCTATGACTGCGACAGCCTCGTGACCATGAACGTGCAGTTCGAATACACGCCCAACCCCACCGAGATCTATCCCATGGACGCCACCAACACGGCACCCCACTGGGTCATCACCGCCACTGAGTTCCAAATCAACGCATACGAATTCAACCTGTGGGACCAGAACCCGAACTGTCATTGGGACAGCGTCACCTGGAGCTGCGACGAGGCACCGCAATGGGTGCTGGAGCCTTTTGGCAACAGGAACCAATGCTGCCGTGTCTATGTGCTCAACCAAGTCGATGACACCATCTGGCTGAAGGCCCATGCCTTCAACCGTTGCGCTCCCGAGGAAGGCATCGAGCAGCGCTATTGGCTCCTCAGCTCCTTCTATGGCATTGAAGACGACGGCCCTTCGACAGGCTCAGGGACCTTCGACGTCATACCGAACCCCAACAACGGACAGATGACGCTCAACTTCGAACATCTCACGGGCAAAGTCGACGTGAAGGTGTATGACATGCGAGGCATTCTTATCGACCAGTTCCAGACCTACAACAGCCAGGGACCGAGTTCCTACACCTATAATATGAAGCAGCGTGAAGACGGCATCTACTTCTTCGTGGCGACCAGCAAAGAAGGCACCGTGGCGAAGAAAGTCGTTATACAGAAATAAGCTTTACCAGACATAGAATGAAGCGCTTGAGGAACATATTATTCCTTCTTGCATGCATCATCAGCCTGCCTGCGACGATGGCACAAAACACATCTACGCAAGGCAAGGAGTTTTGGCTGTCGTTCATGCACAACGGGTACAGGGATCACACCCAAGGCGGGTGGATCATCAACCAGGTGCTCATTAGTGCCAAGCGCGACTGCAATGGCACCGTCACCAACCCGTTGACAGGATGGTCGCATCCCTTTTCCGTTAGGGCTAACAGTATCACCACAGTGGAGATTCCCGAAGCGCAAGGCTACCACGACCAATTCAACTATGAGGCCATTTCGCAGAAAGGCATCAAGGTGGAAGCCAGCGACACCATCTCGGTCTATTGCACCAACATCGCACATGTTTCATTCGACGCTTCTTTCGTTTTGCCTACCGAGAGTTTAGGCGACGAATACATCATACAAAGCTATGACCAATCAAAGACATTCTATGCCAACGCATATGTCACCAACAACGAGACCAGTTCCTTCCTTATCGTGGCCACAGAAGACAACACCGAGATAGCCATCACTCCTACCGTAAACACTCTAGGTGGACACCTGGCAGGCGAGACTTTCACCATCACCATGAATGCTGGGGAGACTTATCTTGTCAGGTCGACGAGGACCGGCGATCAGCGTGACTTAAGTGGAACCAGGATCCTGACTGGCGATTGCAAACGCATTGCCGTCTTCAATGGCAATACCCTCACATGCATCCCCACGAACCTTGAAGACGGATATGACCATGTGTTCGAGCAAGCCATGCCCCTGCACTCATGGGGCAAAAGCTTTGTGGTGACCAGTTCACGCAACCGCAATCGCGACTTCATCAAGATCACCTCAAGTGCCGACCACAACCAAGTCACCATGAACGGAGAACCGTTGGTTATGCTTGCAGCAGGACAGTCGTACACCTTCCCCATGCTGGAGTCCGAAGGCTCTTGCTTCCTTGAGTCCAACCAACCTTGCGCCGTATACCTTTTCAACAACTCAAGTTACGACCAGAACCCGGGAGGCGGACAGGGCGACCCCTCCATGGTTTGGATTGCACCCGTGGAGCAACGCATCAATGACGTGACCTTCTCCACCTTCGACCACCCCAACATCAACATCGAAGTTCATAGCGTCAACATTATCGTCAACACAGAAGACATTGCCCATGTGTATTTCGATGGCGAGCAGATCTCACCTTTGATGTTCACTCGTGTTCACGGCAACAACGAATATAGTTACACCCGAATGGACATCACCCATGGGGTGCACCGTATCACCTGTGCCAACGGCTTCAACGCCCACGTTTACGGCTTCGGCCATGCTAAAGGGTATGCCTATCTCGTCGGTTCCAACGCCATCAACTTGAGCAGCAGCATGACGCTCAACAACGAGGTGGTGCTACCCGACGAGACCTTCCTTTATTGTGTCGACGCGCCCATTACCTTCAACGTGGAAGTCAACTTAACCGACTACGAACTCGTTTGGGACTTTGGCGACGGCACCACCAGCACCTCCAACCAGGTGACCCATACCTTTAACGAAAGGCGCGTCTACGATGTCTCCTTGGCGATTACCAGCACCGAAGGCGGATGCTCAGGCTCGTCAAGCAACACCACACACTTTTTCGTTGACACCCGACAACAATATGTCGTCGAAAACGATGAGGTCTGCGCCGGCGGACTCTACAGCGGCTTCGGCTTCAGCAACGTGCTCATCCATAACGACACCCTACTCACCCGGTTGCAGGACAACCCCCTGCACCCCGAATGTCAGGACTCGCTGCTCCTTTACATCACGGCACGTCCCTCCTATCACATCCCCATCAACGACGGCCGCTGCTGGCAAGGCACGCCAGGCATCTACGACGGCTACGGCTTCAGCTTCCAATACGACCATCCCGGCGTTTATGACCGACAGCTCTACCTGCAGAGCGTGTATGGCTGCGACAGCGTCATCAACCTGCATCTCGTGGTCGACGACCAGATCAATGTCGAATTCGAGCATCACGAATGCGGCAGCAGCTTCGTATGGAACGGACAGACGTACACCGCCCCAGGCGTCTACGAGCAGTCGTTTGTCTCCATCGGAGGCTGCGACAGCGTGGTGACCTTGTACCTTACCATGGGACAGCCGCAACACACCAGTTTCGACACCATTACCTGCGGCACCTTCCACTGGAACGGACAGGAATACAGCCAAAGCGGCAACTACCAACAACACTTCCTCACCATCGATGGCTGCGACAGCCTTGTGGACTGCCATCTCACCATCTCAGGCAATGTGGAAGGCACCACGACCAACATCTCGACATGCGACTCCTACTATTGGATCGACACCGACTACACCCTCTCGGGGCTTTACGACAAGACCCTTTACACCTCCTTAGGCTGCGACAGCGTCGTCCACCTCAACCTCCACCTGGACTACACCCCCGACCCTGCCGAGATCTACCCCGTCGACCCTGAGAACACGGCACCCCACTGGGTCATCACCGCCACCGAGTTCCAAATCAACGCGTACGACTTCATGATATGGGACAACAACCCATACTGCAGCTGGGACTCCATCACCTGGGAATTCGAAGACCCTGAAGTCCATTGGGTGCTTGAGCCCGACACCACTACGACTCCCGTGGGAAAACGTTGCAAGATGTATGTGCTCAACCAAATGGAAGACACCATCTGGCTCCGCACCACTGTGTACAACGCATGCAAGCCCGAGGGCGTGTCACAACGTTATTGGTTTGTCTGCTCGTTCTATGGCATTGACGAAGACGGCCCTTCGACAGGCTCAGGGACCTTAGGGACCTTCGACGTCGTGCCCAACCCCAACAATGGCGAGATGACCCTGCATTTCAGTCATCTCATTGGCAAACACGAGGTAAGGATCTACGACATGCGTGGCACGCTCATCGACCAGTTCCAGACCTCGAACACATCTGACCACTACACCCTGCCCTACCACTTCAAAACCTTGACGAGTGGCATCTATTGCTTTGTCGTCACTGGGAAATCGGGGACCTTAACCAGAAAAGTCATCATCCACTAACCTCGGTTGTTATTAAACCTACTACTACCGCACCTAATTAATAATAGGCACTACTATCACACTAAAAAACACCTATGATGAAACGCTCAAAAGCCATCTTGCTTTCGCTCCTGTTCCTGGTCATGCTCATACCGGCAAGCCATGCACAAGATCTGTCCACCCAAGGCAAGGAGTTTTGGCTGTCGTTCATAAGCAACGGCTTCAAATACCATCCCAACATCCCACCCAGCGGCTTGGTACGCGTACAGCTCATGGTCAGTGCCAAGCGTAGCTGCGAAGGCACCATCCTCAATCCCAATACCGGTTGGAGACATGATTTCACCGTGGAAGCCAACAACATCTTCTCCATCGACCTTGAGGAGGAGCAGGTGTACATTGAGAACTACGAATATGAGCAGGTCGTCAACAAAGGACTGATGATCACCACGACGGATACCGTCTCGGTTTATTGTGCCAACATCGCCACCTATTCCTTCGACGCCTCATACGTGCTGCCCACCCAAGGACTGGGCGCAGATTACATCATACAAACCCATGAGCAGTCGACCGGAAGCTACGACCCCACCAGTGCCTTCGTCATCGTGGCCACCGAGGACAACACCACCGTCGACATCACCCCAAAAGTGAAGACTTTGGGCAACAAACCCGCTGGACAGGAGTTTAGCATAACCTTAAACAAAGGGCAAGCCTACCAGGTGCGTTCCAACGACGACCTCATGGGCAACCGCGACCTCAGCGGCACCAGGGTCATCTCGCGCGACTGCAAGCCCATCGCCATCTTCAACGGCAACAACCTGACCCTTGTCCCCAACAGTGCTACCAGCGACCAAGACTGCATCTTCGAACAGGCCATGCCGATACACTCGTGGGGCAAAAAATTCATTGTCACCTCGTCGCTCGACCGTAACAATGACTACGTGAAAATCACTTCGGCTGCCGACAACAACGAGATATACAAAAACGGTACGATGCTCTGCACACTCAATACCGGACAGTCATACTCCTTTGAACTGCGCAGCTGGGATCAATCATGCTATATAGAGGCCTCGCAGAGCTGCGCTGTCTACCTCTACAACACCAGCTCGAACGGCTCTAACACCGGTGCCCCCTCGATGCTGTGGATCGCCCCCGTCGAACAACGCATCGACGCCATCACCTTCTCCACCTTCAACTACAACCACAACAACGTCAATATCGCCAACCACTATGTGAACATCATCGTTGAGACCCAGGACATAGACCAGGTGTATCTTGACGGCACCCTCCTCGACGACGACCTGTTTTCTCCCGTGACAGGCAACAGCGACTACAGCTTCTACCGCAAGAACATCAGCCACGGTGTGCACCATCTCAGCTGTCCCAACGGCTTCAACGCCCATGTCTATGGCTTCGGTCGTGCCCGAGGCTATGCCTATATGGTCGGCTCAAAGGCCACCGACCTTTCGACCATCCTCACCATCGACGACGTCGTGGTGAACCATGGCGACACCATCACCCACTGCACCCTAGCCCCCATGAACTTCGAGGCCGACATCAACTACAACAACTACGAGGTGCTTTGGAACCTGGGCGATGGCAGTACCAGCACCGCCACCTCCTTCGTCCACACCTACTCGGAGCATAAGATTTACGAAGTCTCCTTCACCATCACCACGCAAGAAAACCCCTGCGCAGGCTCCACTTCAGTCACCACCGTGTTCTATATTGACATGCAAAACGCCCCAGGACAGGACATCTTCGACGAGTTGTGCTTCAGTGGGCCCGGGGTGTACAACGAGTACGGATTCAACCTACAATACGACGCGCCTGGGGTGTACACCGCTTCCCAAACCTTCCCCACGGAGAACGGCTGCGACAGCATCGTCAACCTGACCCTCGATGTGAACGAGATTATTGAAGGAGGCATGGAACACGTAAGCGGACACTGCGACACTTTCGAATGGAACGGCAACACCTATACAGCATCAGGCATCTATAACGACACCGTCACCAACCCCTCGGGGTGCTACACCATCTACCATCTCGACCTTGACCTCGACTTCACCCCCAACCCCACCGACATCTACCCCACCGACCCTGCCAACACCGCGCCCCACTGGGTGGTCACCGCCACCGAGTTCCAAATCAACTCGTACGACTACACCTTGCACGACATCAATCCCGAATGCGAATGGGACACCGTCATCTGGAGTCTGGAAGACGACGTCACTTGGGTCATTGAGCCTTTCGGCCCCAAGACCCAGAGCTGCAAGATCTATGTGCTGAACCAGGTGGAAGACACCGTTTGGCTCCATGCCAAGGTCATCAACGAATGCCATCCCGAGGGCATCGACCGCCGTTATTGGCTGGTCTGCTCGTTCTATGGCATCGACGAAGACGGCGGCCCTTCGACAGACTCAGGAACCGCGGGAACCTTTGACGTGGTGCCTAACCCCAACAAAGGACAGATGACCCTCGAACTTAAGCACCTCACAGGCGACATCAACCTCAAGGTGTACGACATGAGAGGCACGCTGGTTGACGAACGACATTTCCTCAACCACGACGATGCCTATTCCTTAAGCTACGCCCTACCACAAACCGCCCCTGGCATCTATCTCTTCACACTATATGCCAAGGAAGGCACCATGACAAAGAAAGTTATACTATTAGAATAAACAAATCTACAACCATCCACAAAGTTATGAGACATCTCAAAGCCATTTTCATTTTCATAGCAGCATTGCTACTCATCCAAACATCAGCCAAAGCACAAGAGGCAACCACGCAAGGCACGGAGTTTTGGGTTTCCTATATGACCAATGGGCATAAATACATCTCCAATGCGCCCAACAACGGCAACTGGATCCTCACCCAACTGCTCATCAGCGCCAAACGCAACTGCAGTGGCACCATTACAAACCCGCAAACAGGCTGGTCGACATCGTTCACGGTAAACGCCAACAACATCACCACAGTCGAGATTCCTGAGACCCACGGCTATGTGGATGGCACCTCGGAGAGTGTGGTCAACAAAGGCTTGAAGGTGGTCACCGACGACACCGTATCGGTCTTCTGCACCAACATTGCGCACCTCTCTTTCGACGCCTCCTATGTGCTGCCCATACAGAGCTTGGCCGATGAATACATCATACAGACCTACGACCAATCCCACTCTTCCGGAAGCCCGGTCCAAGAGCAGAACCAAACCAGCGCCTTCCTCATCGTGGCCACTGAGAACAACACCACTGTCGACATCACCGTCACCGAGGAGACCATGGGCGGACACCATGGCACCTTCACCACCACTTTGAACGAAGGGCAGGTCTATCAGGTGCGTTCCAACAACGCCGACAACAACCGCGACTTGAGCGGTTCACACGTCAAGGCACGCGACGGCAAGCGCATCGCTGTGTTCAACGGCAACAACCTCACCGCCGTGCCCACAAACGGTAGCAGCTTCGACCATATCTTTGAGCAAGCCATGCCTCTGCAATCGTGGGGCAAAGAGTTTGTGGTGACCAGCTCCCTCGAGCGCGAAAAAGACTACGTGAAGGTCACCTCGGCCTCCGACAACAACGTGATACGCAAGAACGGCACAGCCATCGCCACACTTAGCATCAACGAGTCGATTGTCTTCGAACTGCAAAACAACGAAAAGTCGTGTTTCATCGACTGCACGGGACCTGCTGCCGTGTATCTCTACAACACCACGCGAGGCGGCAACTCCATCGGTGACCCCTCGGTGGTTTGGATTGCCCCCATCGAGCAACGCATCGACGAGATCACCTTCTCCACCTTCAACAACGAGAACATCAACATCAGCACCCACCATGTCAACATCATCGTCAACCGCAGTGACATCGGCACGGTGGAGCTCGACGGCAACCTCATCCCTGCCAGCCAATTCGAGGACGTCAACGGCAGCGATGAGTACGCCTTCACCCGTCAGAACATTAACCATGGTGTGCACCATCTGCAGTGTTTCGGCGGTTTCAACGCCCACGTCTACGGCTTCGGCGTCGCCAAGGGCTATGCCTACCTCGTTGGCTCAAAGGCCATCGACCTCAGCACGAGGGTCAACATGAATGGCACCTTCGTCCCCAAAGAAGGCACCTATGAATACTGCCCTAACGAGCCCATCACCTTCGAGGCCGAAGTCAACCTCGAAAACGCCTCCCTCCTGTGGGACTTCGGCGATGGTACCACCAGCACCCAGAACCCCGTCAGCCACACCTTTGCCGAGAAGCGTGTTTATGAGGTGGTGCTCACCGCCACCGCCAAGGGACAGAAATCGAGCGACGTGTCGCATTACTACGTCGACACCCGAATAAAGACCTTCACCGAAGAGGTGGAACTCTGCAAAGGTTCCGTCTATGCCGAGCACGGGCTCAACATCGTCATCACTGGCGACACCATCATTGGTGCCGAGATCGACAACGCCGTGCACCCTGTCTGTAAGGACAGCCTATTTGTGTACGTCACTGCGCTGCCTGGATTCTATGCCTCCTACGAGGATGCCCGCTGCTGGCGGGGATATCCCGAGCTCTACGAAGGTCATGGCTTCAGCTTCATCTACGACCACCCCGGCATCTACGACGAGCAGATCAGTGAGCCTACGCCCGAAGGCTGCGACAGCATCGTCGACCTGCATCTGGTCGTGGCCGACCGCATCATCAACCCTGACACGATAGTCCAAAGCGTCTGTTCCGACTCCTACACTTGGAACGGCGTCACCTACTACGAAGACGGCATCTACGACCAAACCTTCCCCTCCATGGCCGGCTGCGACAGCATCGTCACATTAAAGCTCTCCTTATCGGAGCTCATCGAAGGCGGCACCGACGTCCTCACTGGCACCTGCGCAGGACTGGTATGGCATGGCACCCTCTATAACACACCTGGCGAATACACCGACACCATACCCAGCAGTATGGGCTGCGACAGCATCGTCCACCTCGTGCTGTCCATGCCCACCCCACCCAAGCCCACCGACATCTTCCCCTTGGACAGCACCAACACCGCACCACACTGGGTCATCTCGAGCACCGAGTTCGACATCCATTACTACGACTACACCCTTGAAGACAGCCTCGTGGGTGCCGAATGGGATTCCGTGGTCTGGTTCTGGGAGACACCTTGTCAGTGGATACTGGAGCCTTTCGGCGAAAACAGCCGCTGCTGCCGTGTCACCGTGCTCAACCGTGTGGAAGACACCGTTTGGTTGCGTGCCCGAGTACACAACCCCTGCGATGAGAGCGACCGCATCGAGCGCCGCTACTGGTTTGTCTGCTCGTTCTATGGCATCGACGACATCGGCCCTTCGACGAACTCAGATGCCTTGCCTATCGACATCATGCCGAATCCCACCAACGGTGAGATGACGCTGCGTTTCGGCGATTGGAAAGGCCGTGTTGTCGCCAAAGTCTACAACACGACAAGCCAACTTGTCGACCAATTTGTAGTGGACGTCAGCCCGAACGGCGAACATCATTATAGCCTAAACAGCTGTCGCAGCGGAATTTACATAATCGTGTTCGATTACGGAGACGGCATCGTCACCCGAAAAGTCAGTCTGATTAAATAACGTTTCGACAATAATAAACCATAAAAAAATTGCGTTCTCTTGTCGAAGATTAAACATTAATCTATACATTTGCAGATTATTTTCCCCATTTTAGGATGGGAGTTGCGCAAAAAAGCATTCAAAATGATGAAGAAGCACCTATTAATTACACTACTTCTCCTCTGTGGGCTGGGTTTCCTCAGTTCCTGCCTCAAAGACGATCCTGAGGCCAACGCCACCGTGTACTATGGCTACCAGAAGATCCCGAACATCAACGAGTTTATGCCGCAGAGTCTGCTGACCGCTTTCAATCCCAACGACCTGCACTTTGGCGGAGAGCCTCCCAAACTCGAAGGCGCCTATATCGCCGACTCCGTTTGGATTACCGATGTGATCCTTGCCCCTGGCAGCCACTACAGGCAGCAGCCCACCTCCATCCCGACGCCCCAGTACTTCCACTTCTTCGACCAACACATGGGCATCGCCAAGCTCAACTTCAAGTATCCTAAAGGCAACCCCGGCGAATACGCCTACTTCCTCGAGCGCTCTGATGCCGACACCACCTTCAGCGTGGTCACGGGGAACCCTGATCATTTCATCAACGACACCATCGCACCCTCGTATTTCCAGAACGGTTTCTACGAGCCGGAAAACTTCAACACCGTGTATATCATGGGCACCGACCCCTATTTCACGATCTACTATTACGAAGTGCGTGACATCTCGTCGAAGGCCCAGCCACTGAACGCAGTGATCTTCTCAGGCAAAGTCAGCCAAGAGACCATTGTGCACATCGACGACAGCGACACCGCCAACATCATCATCGACACCATCGTAAGGCCCGTCATCGAGGAGCTCAAATGGGGCATCGAGACCATGAAATACTACAAGGAAGGCACGAGCCTCGACCAGATCCTCTTCTACGGCTATCTGCCTTCAAAAGGCGACGTGATGCTGCTCGAGAACAAGAAAACGGTCCTCTCCGGCGATTTCCCTGAAGACTAATAACGAACCAAGACTTCCAACGCAATGAAAAAGTCAACCTCAATACTTCTCCTAGTCCTTTTACTTATTGGCAGTGCGGCTCACGCCCAGTTTAAGAAGCCGTTGCAGTCGTCAAGCAGGGCAACCTCCTCTGAGGCCAGATACAACATAGGCCTGGTAGGCGGACTGACCTCCACCTATTGGCTCCACTTCGGCGGGACGAAGACACCCTACCACATGCCATTCAACTTCGGTCCTACGGCAGGCCTCTCCATCGAGCGCATGATCAACAACAACAGCTCCGTCAGCCTCGAAGGCTTATTCGCCATGCGTAAGGACACCCTTAGCTACGAGGTGCTCAACTTCCCCGTGGCCGTCAACGAGAACAAGGACTATCTCCGCAAATACAAGGCCGACTACCAGGAAGTCAACGTGCAGATGGTTTACACGCATTATTTCTCTCAACGCAACATCAGGCCCTATGTCTTCGTAGGCCCTCGCTTCACCCTTCCTGTAAGTATTCCTAAAGAAGGCACCATGGTTTGGAACAAGCAGGAGATCCTGCACTATGGTACCGACAGCGTGTCATATATCCCTGTGAGCACCGACACCATAGCCGTCACGGCACAAGGCATGCGCCAATGGAACGCAGGTGTGGTGGCCGGCGTTGGCGTGCTCTTCAAGATCAACGTGGGCAACTATTACCTCCTGCTCAAGGCTGACGTCTCGGGCCATGCCGCCGTCATCAACTCGTTCACCAGCGAGGAGATCCACGGCGAGTCGCAACACGTGGTCGGCGCCGGTTATATCGACCCCTACCTGTTGGGCATGCGTTTCAACACCGATGTCACCGCAAAGGTCACACTGATGTTCCCCTTGAAGAAACAGTTGCAAGGCGCTTGCATACGTTGGGGAGAATACGATTGATAAAAACCACGACAACACATCAAAAAAAAGAGGCGAGATTCGTCTCTTTTTTTTGTTTTTATGCTAAATTTGCGGCATGAACCGTAAAAATCGAATGTCAAACCAAACAATACCACAATGAAAAAGTCATTACCCATCGCAATTGCCTTGGTGCTGTTTGCCCTCATCGGCAGCACTGCCTTGGCACAGACCTTCAACTATCCCGTCAAGGGGAAGCAAGGCTTCAACTTGACGGAGAAGACCCGTGACGGGCTGCACATCAGCTACAATGTGGGCCAAGTCACGCTTAACCCGATCCAATACCGTGGTGAAGAGATGAGCGAGGTGAGCATCAACGTCCTCGCCATTCCCAGCGAAGCCGGCAAGCCCAACCTGCCTGCCGACAGCCGTATGATGGCCATCCCGCAGGGCGCCACGCCTACGCTTCAAGTGCTGAGCTTCGACAAGGAAGTGATCCACAACGTCAACATCGCCCCTGCCCTCCGCATACAGTCGGAGAACGAGGAGCCTGACATGAACTATGTGAAGGACATGAGCGTCTACAGCAAGGATGCCTACTACCCTGCCGAGCCTTTCGTCATGGGTAGCTCCTACATCCGTGGCGTCGACGCCGTCACCGTGGCCGTCACGCCCTTCCAGTACAACCCGGTCACCAAGGACCTGATCGTCTACACCAACGTGGAACTCGCCGTCACCTTTGAAGGCGGCAACGGCCATTTCGGTGAAGACCGTCTGCGTTCGCCCTACTGGGACCCCATCCTCGCCGCCGAGCTGCTCAACTACGACCAGCTGCCCGTCATCGACTATGAGGCCCGTATGCAACAATGGCTGCGCGACAACGACAAAGGCGCCGAGTACCTCATCATCACGCCGAACAACGACGCTTGGGCCGAGTATGCCAACCAATTGAAGGAATACCGCACCCGTCAAGGCATCATCACTGAGGTGTACCGCCTCGACGATATGCCCGCCACCAACACCAACCAGATGAAGAGCTGGTTCCACAACGCCTATAACACCTGGGAGATCGCCCCTGTGGCCGTCTGCCTGCTGGGCGACCATGGCAACGACATGGGTCAATACATCCCAGCCGAGACCGTCAGCCACCCATCCAATGGAAGCTGTATCACCGATAACCGCTACGCTGACGTGGTCGGCAACGACAACCTGCCCGACATGGTGTTCTCGCGTCTGATTGCCGAAACACCGGCCCAGTTGCCCATCTTCGTCGGCAAACAGCTCGAATACGAATACACCAACCCCAACATGGATCCGGACTTTTATTCGCGCCCCATCACCGCATTAGGTTGGCAAACAGAGCGTTGGTTCCAAATCTGCTCCGAGGTGTTCGGCGGTTACATGCGTAACCATGGTTACAACACCAACCGTATCAACTGCATCTACCAAGGCCAACCGGGCAACATCTGGTCGAGCAACCAAAACACCTCGATGGTGGTCAACTACTTCGGTCCCAACGGTGTTGGGTATATCCCACAGACTCCGAGCGAATTGGGAGACTGGAACAACGGCACTCCCGAACTCGTGGTGCAAGCCGTCAACGAAGGCTCGTTCTGGCTGCAACACCGCGACCATGGTTTGGAGACAGGCTGGGGCGAACCCGCCGTGCGCAATAGCCACGTCTACCAGATGAACAACGTAGGCAAGTTGCCTTTCGTCATGTCCATCAACTGCCTCACGGGTAAATTCAACTACAACCAAGACTGCTTCTGCGAAGCATGGATGCGTCGTACCTACAATGGCGAGAACGCAGGTGCCGTCGGTGTGCTCTGCCCCACCGAGACGTCCTATTCCTTCGTCAACGACGCCTACGTCTGGGGTGTCTACGACCTCTTTGACGGAGACTTCATGCCTACCTATGGTCCATTTGCTGCCAACACCGGCAACTGGATGCCCGCTTTTGGCAACGTGGCTGGCAAGTACTTCCTCGCCCAGAGCAACTGGCCCTACAACGCGACTGAAAAGGATATCACCTACACCATGTTCACCGCCCACTGCGACGCCTTCTTGCGTATTTACACCCAGGTGCCTCAAGTGATGGATGTCACACATCCCGAGGTGGTCATCGCTGGCCTTGGCGAAGTCACCATCACCGCCCCTGAAGGCTGTATGATCAGCTTGGTGAAAGAAGACCCCGAAGGCGGCTGGGAAATCCTCGCCGTGGCCGAAGCTACGGGCGACCCGCAGATCATCGAATTTACCGCCCAAGTGCCGCCCACCGAGATCAACCTCGTGGTGACTGGACAAAACTACCTGCGTTATGAAGCCGTCATGGGTGTCATCCCGGCCGACGGTCCCTATATCGTTTTCGACAACAAGACCATCCACGACCAGAACAACAACCAGCAGCTTGACTTCGGTGAGAGCATCGACCTCGACATCACCATGAAGAATGTCGGTAGCGACCCGATGCAAGCCTTCGAGGCCGTACTTGAGACCGAGTCGGAATACATCACTATCACCAATGGCACAGCCCAGTTTGAGAACATGGATCCCAATACCACGCAGACCGTCGCCAACGCCTTCTCGTTCACCGTGGCCAACAACGTGCCCGACAACACGAGCAACCGCTTCACCATCACGGTGACCAATGGTGACGACGTCTACGTCAGCAACATCGCCATGAAAGCCTACGCCCCTGTCTTCAACCTCGGCAGCATGAGCATTACTGAGGTGAACGGCAATGGCAACGGTCGCCTCGATGCCGGCGAGACCGCCAGACTCAGCTTCCCGATCGAGAACAAGGGCCACGCCGATGCTGCCACCACCATGGCTGAACTGCAGATGCTTTCGCCCTACATCATCGTGGAAGAAGGCACCGTCTTCTTCGACAATGTCAACGCGGGTGCTACCCAGACTGCAGTCTACAACATCAGCATCGACGAGAACGCGCCCATCGGCTACATCTGCCCCATTGCCGTCAACGTGACCTCGGGACAATACAACGCCGTGAAAGACTACGTCGCTAAAGTCGGCCTTGTCGTCGAAGACTTCGAACTCAATGAGTTTGGCGAAGAATGGACCAACGATGCCGGTCGTCCCTGGACCTTTGTCAGCGACGACCCGTACGAAGGCAACTACTGTGTGAAAAGTGGTGGCTCAGGCATCAGCAACGTCACGTCCAACCTCATCTTGAGCCACGAGGCAGGCTCCAATGACAGCATCTCCTTCTATTACAAGGTATCGTCAGAGAGTGGCTACGACAAACTGCACTTCTATATCGACAACCAAGAGATGGGCACATGGTCGGGCAACATCGGCTGGACGAAGGCCGCCTACCCCGTCACTGCCGGAAGACACACCTATAAATGGGCCTATACCAAAGACGGCAGCGTGAATAGCGGTAGCGACTGCGGCTGGATCGACTACATCGGACTGCCCGCTGAGCGCGTCATGGCTGGTACCGCTGGCTACGACGTGACCGTCTGCGAAGGCAACGACGCCCAGATTGTGGGCTACGCCATCCACTACGACAACCTGACTTGGACCACCTCGGGCGACGGCACCTTCAGCGATGCTAGCATCGCCATGCCGATGTACACCCCTGGCGAGCAAGACCTGGCCAACCGCGAAGTCACGCTGACCATCACCATCAACGGCGAGGGCCAGACCATCACCGACGAGACAAAGGTGTTTATCGTGGACAGAACGGAGATTGAAAACGCGCTGACCGATGTGCAATACTGCGCCACTGATGCGCCTCAGCCTGTTGCCGTGAGGATCACGGGCGAATACATCAACTTCCAATGGCTGACCGACGGCGATGGCACCTTCGAAGACGCCTCTGCTTTGGAGACCAACTACACGCCTGGCATCAACGACATGACTAACGGCGTCCATCTGACCGCCTTTGCCGTTTCGCCTGGCTGTGGTTCCTTCACCTACGACTATCCCTTTGAGATGAACCCGATGCCCAGCTTCGACATGGGTCTCATCCCGCCCTGCGTCTTCGCCTATTGCCCAGGACAAGACATCGACTTCCCCGCCCCTGTCGAGTTCTCCGGCTTCGTTGACGGTCAGATGACACTGACGATCAACTGCGAAGACTACACGGTTGTGGAAGGCGAGCCGTTCTTGCTGCCCACGGCCTCACTCGAGCCTGGCTACCACGTCATGGAGATCCAGCATATCAGCAACGGCCTTTGCGAGACCGACCTCGACAATTCATTCAGCTTCTACATCATGGAAGCCCCGACGATGACCGCTGAGGAGACCCAATATAACATCTGCCAAGGCGAGAGTGTCGACATCGTGCTCAACGCCACTGGCGGCATACCCAACAACCCCGAGCCTTATAGCTACACCGTCAGCGGTGAAGGCATCGAGCCGTTTGAATTCACTGGCGAGAGCTACACGTTGACCTTATCGCCCGCCGAGAGCACCGAGATCCATCTGACGAAGGTGGTCATGGCCAATCCCGACTGCGGCGGCAACTGTGAAGCCGACCTCGACATCACGCTCGTCATCAACGTATACGAACACGCCGCCCAGCCCGTAATCAACGGCGACGCTGAGCTGGATGTGCGTCTGACGCCCACCACGACCTACACCATCGCCAACGATGTGATGGTCGGTTTCGGCATCGAGCCCGAAGAGGCCGGCACGCTGGTGCCTGCCAACGACGGCAAGTCGGTGGTGGTCACCTGGAGCAGCAACTACAGAGGCACTGCGGTGCTGACGGCTACGCCTGTCTCGCCCTGCAACGACGGTGTCGGCACGTTGAGCATCAACGTGAAGAACTCGACCGACGTGAACGAATATGGCGTGAATGCCAGCGTCTATCCCAACCCGACTGACGGCAACGTCACCATCGAGGCTGAGGGCATGCAGCGCCTCACCGTGGTGAACGAACTCGGTCAGGTGGTGTATGACGCCGAGGTGAACAACGACACTGAGACGCTCGACATGAGCCAATACGGAGTGGGTGTGTATATGATCCGCATATACACAGTGAATGGCATCGGCGTCAAGCGCGTGAATGTGATTCGTTAAGGGTTTTACCCTTTATTGATCAAAAACGGCTGACCGTTGGTCAGCCGTTTTTTTTTGTGGCCAAAGGGACAAACCGTCTCTTTAACCGTCATTGCGGGCGGGTAATGAGGTTCCCCTTCGGGGAATGGAGTAATTATTATTAGGTAACACGCGGCGGATTGAAGCGTTTACGGGTTGTTAACGGTGCTGACCGCCGCAGGCCACTTTACAAATAACTCCATTCCCGCCGATAGGCGGGAACCTGTGCCAAAGGAATAAATTGCTCCTTTAGCCGTCATTGCGGGCGGAGACCCGCAATCTCCTGAGCGGGAGTGTGTCGTTATAGTGAAAGAGATTGCGGATCATGGTTCGACGGGCTCACCAACCGTCCGCAATGACTCCAAGGGGTGCAAGTGTTGGGTAATGAGGTTCCCGCTGCGCGGGAATGGAGGCCGATAAAAAAGGTAACACGCGGCGGATTGAAGTGTTTACGGGTCGTAAGCGTTGACTGCCGCCGCTGGTAACTTTATACCTAACTCGATTCCCGCCGTTAGGCGGGAACCTGTGCCAAAGGAATAAACTGCTCCTTTAGCCGTCATTGCGGGCGGAGACCCGCAATCTCATGAGCGGGAGGGTATCGTTATAGCGTATGAGATTGCGGATCATGGTTCGACGGGCTCACCAACCGTCCGCAATGACTCCAAGGGGTGCAAGTGTTGGGTAAAGAGGTTCCCGCTGCGCGGGAATGGAGGCCGATAAAAAAGGTAACACGCGGCGGCTTGGAGCGTTTACGGGTCGTTAACGGTGCTGACCGCCGCATGCCACTTTATGTCCACCTCCATTCCCGCCGTTGGGCGGGAACCTCATCGTTCGCATTCATGTTACGAAGCGACGCAGGTGCAACGCCCAGAGTGGAATAAAGCAAAAAAAAATGGCCGCGTCGTCGCGACGGGGCCATTTGAAATAAGAATACAAATAGTTATGCTGTGCACCGGGAGGTGCACCTAGTATAAATCAGTTATTGATTTATTCCTGTTCTTTCTTGCGCTTGCCCAAGAGGTAGGCACCAGCCAGACCAGCCAGCACGAAGATGCCTTCGCCAGCGGGGACGTACCAGTCCTCACCCGAGTCGTAGATCTGCGGGTTGGGAACGCCCATCGTAGAAGAAGCTCTATTGCCAGCGAACTCATCGTCGTCAAGGATAAAGACTTGGGCTTTGGCCGTGGCGGCAAACATCATCAGGGCGGCTGCTATCATTATTGCTTTTTTCATCGTATGTTTGGTTTTATTTGTTTCTACTTTTACTTTCTCTTCTCGACTATGGCCTCTGACTATGGCCTATGGCTTGCCTTTACGTAGCGGCGAGCCATAGGCCATGGGCCATGAGCCATGGTTTATTGGATCACCATCTTTTGGACCTTCGTCTCGTTGTTTCTGGTGAAGCAGAGCATGCAGACGCCCCTGACGTTGCTGGGTAGGTTGACAGTGTTCTGCGTGTCGGTGAGCTCGGTGGCATAGACCACACGACCCAACACGTCGACCACCTCGAAGTGACCGGTGCCGTTGACGATGAGGTTGCCATGGTCGAAGAAGGCGAAGTGCTCAAGCACGGGCTCTTCTTCGTTGGTGTCCATCTCGCCGAACACGATCTTGAAGCGCGTGTTGTAGTCGTCGACGCGGCCCTCGAAGGTGTAGTGGTCGTGGGTCAGCATGTCGGTCTTGATGCCGGTGATGTTGTCGACCAGGGTGAGGGTACGGAAGTTATCGTTGGCGCGCTCCCAGCTGAGGGTGAAGTTGCCGTCTTCCTCGGCAGCGAAGTTAAGGGTCTGGTAGTCCTTTTCGCTGTTGCGGAAATAGATGGCGAGGTTCTCGTTGTCGTAGCGGAAGTAGATGCGGCCAGCAGCGTTACCCGTGCGCAGCTTCTTGGCACCATCGTTCTCGGGACGGTTGCACTCGAGGATGGCGAGGTCGGTGTTGCCTTCGTAATCCTTGACAATGAAGTTGATCAGCGGATAGGCAGGTTGTTCGCCACGGAAGTTGGGCGTAGCATCGTTGGTACGCATGGCGTTGGTGAAGGTGGCGGTTCCGCCCTTATTCACTTGGATGAAGAAGCCCTGGTGCATGTTGAGGTAACGGCCAGCGGCTCTCGAACCCTTAGAGGAACCACTCTTGTATTGGACATAATTACCCTCATTTGGATCATACACGGCATAGGTGTTAGCGAAGTTACTATTACCCATGAGTGCTGCGTTCTGACTGACAAAGGCATCGAAGTCCAAGTAGCTCTGGTAGGGGTTGCCGAGGAGGTTGTAGCCAGCCAGGCCAGTCCATTCGTTGGCAGCCGTATAGGTGACGGGGATGGTGACATTGCCGTTGTTCAGCGTTCCGCGGTTCTGCATGAACTGGGCTTTTTTACTATAGGTAGTACCATTGAGAGGTAAGCTCCACCATGTAGACATATCAACGGTCGTCAGATAGCCCTTGCCAGGGATGAAGTGGTCTTCATTGTCGTAAGGGATATTGAGTTCGTAATTATCCATATGCCAGTGGCTGGCACTATTGCGGCGGAAGTTAAGCCAGTGATACTGGGGCTCATAGAAGCAATAGAAGTCGGCACGGTGGTAAGAACTCAAGTCGATGGGGTAGAAAGCATAGTCCTCATCATAGGTATGAAGGTCCCATCCACAGGGATCAGAGTCCCAATTGTGTTCAACTTGCTCTTCGGTGTCATACGACCAACCGAACTGGCTGTTCGATAAGGAAGAGCTTATGTTGTGCCAACGATCACCAGCTTGTGCTTCAGTGTTATTGAAGGCTTGCAGGGTTTGGCCTGTGTAGGCTTCGATGGTTCCATCAGCATCCTGAAGCAAGGAGATGTTCTCGTCAATGTAGACCACCACATTATCATCAGTGCTTTGTTCTTTCTGGGCCTTGGTCGTGCTACGGTTATCTTCATTAGCGAAGAGGTTGATGGAGCCACCGTTGATGGCAGCATGGTCAGTGACCTTATAGCTGTTGCCCAACGTGGTGTTCTCATTCAAGGCGCCGCTGTTGTGGCGGTGCAGCATGTCGGAGAGGTTGTGGGCATAGTCGATGGTGATGCCGTCGGTGGAAGCCAAGCAGGTGTAGCCTGGAAGCTGCAGCACCGGGAAGTCGCCGTTGATGTTTCCAGAACCGTTAACTTGATCGTAATTACCAGCGGTAGTGCGTTTCCATGATGCGCCATTGCCTTTGTTTTCATTCAGTTTATCAACTAAAGGCGTTCCGTTTTCGTACACATTGAATGTAACACCTGAAATTGTCGTAGTTCCCCACTCACCATCCGTCATATTGTCGTTGGTGAACAAATTGTAGAAAGTCTTGTTAACGGAAAGCGTGTACGAATTGGTTGGGTTGGCTGCAGGTGTGGCATACGAATTAGGAACAGTAGTGTTTAGGTTGGTTTCCGTTGTAGTACTTTGTGAGTTGGGACGAGACCAGGTTTCCAACTGCTGGATATAGCAGTTGGTGGCTGCAGTGCCACTACCGATGAGTTGGTCGAAAGTGGCTTTGTTAAGGTTCTCATTGGTGAGGCGTTCGAAGCGCACATAGCAGTTGTTGATGGTGCCGGAGTTGGTTCCAGCAATGCCGCCTACAGCCTTGGCATTGGTGCCAGTCTCACCAAGGTATTTGTACACGCCATTGGTGAAGCCGTTGCTGAAGCTGCCACTACGGTTTTCGCCCACGGCACCGCCCATGGCATATCCCGTAAGCTCAGCCATGGCCATGGCATTATAGATGGTACCACCGTTATTGAGGCCGACCAAACCGCCATAAACCAAATTGACATCGTTGACATTGTCGTTGTTGCAGGTCATGCGGCCGGCGGCTTCACAGTTGTAAATCTGGCCGCCCGTCAGGGTATCGGCCAAGAGGCCGTGGTGAACAAAGAAGCCCTTGCCCGGAATCTCGTGGGCCTTGCCACGGAAGTCGGCATCGAGGATGAACACGTCGTGCACCTTGCCGTTGGCTCCAACGTTGGAAAACATGCCTGGATAGACCACCACCTCGTTGTCTTGGCCTTCGGCCACCTTATACCATTTGTCGGCATTGTTCTTGAGGCCAGTGATGACGTGGCCGTTACCGTCGAACTCTCCTTGGTAGGCAAGCTTGATTTTCTTGCCGTTGGCATCCAGAATAAACTCGTTGTTGGCATTGCACTGATACCCGGCGCCAATCGGCACCCAGTTGTGGGCGCTCATGTCGATGTCGGCGGTGAGACGGCCACTGAGGGATGTGTTGGAGGCCACGTTGTTGGTGCTTTGGCCATCGTGGTCGTTATAGTGGATACGGCCGTTCACCTCGCTGATGAACCAAGCCAGCTCCTCTGGCGTGTCGATGTTCATACGGTCGTAGCCATCGGGTTCGGTAACCACGACTTCCGTCCACACGTCACCCATCACGTTGGTGGTGAGGTTGTTGAACGGGCCGTAGTAAGTGTCACCTACCTGGATGTAGGAATGTGCCGGGTCGTTAGTCTGGATGCCGTCGCCCCAGGTGCCACCTTGGACTTCAACCGGGATCTTGATGACGATCTTACGGCCGTTGATGGTCTTGTGGCCTTCATCATCCTCAATCCATCCGCACCAATGGTGCGAGAAGTTGAAACCGCTCATCTGGATGGTCTTGCCGTTCACCGTCACGAAGTTGGCCGGGAGCTTGTTTTCCGTTCCTCCTGTGACAACACCCGTAACTTGTTCGCCATCAACAGTTATAGTGCCAATGGTGAGCGTTCCGGCATCATTAAGGTTTTCAAACGAGTATACTCCCGTCTCCTCGTTATAGTCGGTGCACTTGGGTGCATAGGCGATCACTGTGCCGGTGGCGCCTTCGGGCATCTGGAAGTTGGGCGACACCATATCTTGCACAATGGCGCTGGCCGGCAGCGACATGGCACCGCTGGCACCAGCAATGGCCTCGAAGATGTCTGCCAAACCTCCCGACGATTCAGCCTTGAAGTAATAATCCGAACTAGCTTGAGTGCCTCCATTGTCGTAAGTTGTTGCGTCCGGATAATTGGACGAAACATAGCTCATGTAGGTGCGAATCTGATCGGTTTCATTGTCGAACACACCAACGGTGAACACGGTAGCATCAAATTGATAAGTGTTGCCGCCGTTGGTCCAGCTATGTTTCAAATCGTGAGCGTAACTGATGGCGTTGGTAGCAACATTATCCTGAAATTGGTTGGAGTATGTTGGCGATCCATCAGTGAACATCACAACCACCTTCGAACGCTCCTCAAACTCATCGGCAGGAATGCTAGCCAGCAAATAGCGGGCTTTGTTCATACCAAAATCTGCAGCGGTGGCGCCAGCAGCACGCATCCCGTTTACTTGCTCTTTAATGTAGGTAGCTTCGTCTTTCGGGTCCCTGCGATTAACGAGTACTTGTGTATGGTTGTAACCGCTATTATCAAAATCGTTTCGTTCGGTAATGTCACTAGCATTGCTTCCTGTACCCCATGAATTCATTGCATACTTCACGATGCTGATGCGGTGTTCCACTTCATAGTTTGTGGCATCTTCAGCAATGATGTCCACAAACTGGTTGACGGCATCTTTCAAGGCATCGATTTTATGTTGACGACCATATCTGTAAAGCACACCAGTCCAAATAGTTCCAGTATCGCTCGTGACATTGGTAGGGGGAATCGTGGTAACCCCAGTCCCACTTAAATAATATGTTGTGGTACCAACATTAAAATATAAACGTCGTACTCTTTGAATGCCCACATATTCTCTTTGTCTGTATACTCTATAATAATTCCCTTGATAATAGTAATAGTATTGGCTATTACCATAAGAATTATAAGAATAGGCATTCGAAAGCAAAGAGTAGTAATCAGATGTATTTCCGATATTCTCATCCATCGAGCCCGAGACGTCCAAGACGAGGACGATATCGGTAGGCACGTGAGTAGCCACCGAGTGGCCCGTCACGAAGGCTTCAACGAGGATGTTACCCGTGCGGCCCGTAGGGTCGTCGGACTGCCAGAACTTTTCCATCTTCAGGCCTTCGGGCACTGGGGTCATGTTTTGCGCAAACGCCCCCAAGCTCATCAGCACCATCCCTATTAATAATAAGGTGTGCCGGAAGGCGCTTTTCCATTTGCCGTGGCCGAGGAGGGCCAGGCTTTTCTTGTTTGTGTAATGATTCATTTGCATTTAGAATTTTTAATTATTATGAATTTATATCTCTTTTTTCGTGCTTTTCGGGATACACTATTTTTCGGGTGCAAAAATACACTATCTCCTTATTAATTAAGGAGTTATGGTGTAACAAAAGAGATATGGATTTGTAACAATTATGTTACTGCTTCACAATGGGGTTTTCCTCCTCTTGTTTGAGGGTGTCGGAATAGAGCGCAAAGAAGTCGCGACCCAATAAAACCGAGATACGAAACAGCATTTGGGTGTCGATACTGAAGCTGTTGAAGATGCGGTAGCAGGCCATGCGGTTCGTGCCCAATTGCTTGCTCAGCCAGGTCACCGTGCGTCCCGTGCGGTCCATTTCCTCACGTATTGCTTGCCCTATGTTGACTTTTTCCATTACTGCAACTTTTTCAATATAAAACTCTTGTTATCAGAGTTTTATAGTTTCATTTTCATATGCTTTCACCTTGTTTCTGATGGCTTCTCGGCAGGAAGTCCAAGGCTTGACATTGGTTTTTATTCCATACAAAGTTACGATTTTTTGAAAAAACAAGGTCACTTTGCGAGAAGTGGAACGAAAGGATAAAATCGGGAAGCGACGTGCGAAGGGGGTGTTTTGTCCATCAGGGGTGCGGCTTATCTGGATTGCTTCTTCCGTTTTCACGGAATGAGGCCTCGCAATGACACGAAGCGACGACGAGGGGTGTAGTCCTCTGGCGGTGTAGGGGATTCCGGATCAAGTCCGGAATGACTCCAAGGGGTGAAAGTGTTGGGTAAAGAGGTTCCCGCTACGCGGGAAATCATTGATTCGACGAAGTCAATGGAGTTATTGTTATTAGGTAACACGCGGCGGCTTGAAGCGTTCACGGGTCGTAAACGTTACTGGCCGCCGCTGGCCACTCTTTGGCCAACTCCATTCCCGAAGGGAATCTCTTCGTTCGCATTCATGTTTCGCGAATCGAAGCGACTTGAGGAGTGTACGTCATTGCGAGGAGGAACGACGAAGCAATCCAGGAGTACCGTTTGTCTTAAACGAGTACGGCCATCCCACGAGTAGCGGCACATTTGAGGAGCCTTTTGTCCGTTGGGGTCGCGGCTCATCTGGATTGCTTCGTTCCTCGCAATGACGCGAAGCGACGCGGGTGCGACGCCCTGAGAGGCTTGCTCACTTCGTTCGCATTAATACAGAAAACGGCTGACATGTGGTCAGCCGTTTCTCATTACAAAGGTATGAAAAAGAGATTTACTTTCAGTGCTTTAGCGCGAAGGGGCTTCGATGCGGTTGAGGGCACCGCTGCCTGCGACTTTCCCACTGACCTTGGCGTCACCATAATAATAGATGTCGCCTGAGCCTACAACGTGATACTCCAAGGTGCCGCTCACGTTGGTGGTGATATCGCCCGAACCCATCACGGAGGCTTCCACCTCTTGGGCCTCGGCATGCGCGACGATGTCGCCCGAACCCGCGATGTCGGCCTCAAGCTTACGGATGGTGCCATTGTCGACCAGGATGTCACCCGAGCCCGCCACACTCAGCTCCAGATGCTGTATGTCGACGTCCTCCTTGAAGGCGACATCGCCCGAACCAGCAACGGTGACCTCCAGCTGCTTAGCCTCCATAGGACTGAGGATGTTGATGTCGCCACTGCCCGCAAGCGTGATCTCGTTCAGGCTCGGCGCAGTGATGTCGATAACGAACTCAGTGGCATTGAAGCCGAGGTAAATGCCGTTCTTCGTCGGCTTTGGCTGACTTAAGGACAGCTCGCCGTCCTTCACCTTGATGTCGATGTATTCGAGCAAGTTACTGTCCACACGAACGGAGCAGGTGTAGGCGTCGGCAACGGTATAGTTGACCGTGGCAGGCAAAGCACAGACGATTTCGTCGAAACGCGCGACGTCGTAGTCACGGGTGACGACTTTGCCGTCGCCTTTCACGGTTTCGCCATTGATGCTAATGACGCATGAGGAGAACGTCAGGCCGATGATGACGGCAGCGAGTATGATGAGTTGTTTTTTCATGGTTTGGTTGTTTTAGGTGATTTGTAGTAAGACGGAGAATTGGTGGAAAAGTTACAGTTTAGTGTGAATTTAGGTTCCCGAAGGGAATCTCCTACAGTTTTATCTCATCCAGACCGATGCCGAGCAGCTTCATCTTTTTGATCACCTCGGGCAGTTCCTTTTCGAGGAACTCCTCGCGCATCTGCTTGAGGACGATGTCCTTGGCCTCGGCCGAGATGAAATAGCCGATACCGCGTTTGTTGTAGATGATGCCCGCAGCGGTCATGGTCTCGTAGGAGCGCATGATGGTGTTGGGGTTCACACCGAGTTGTATGCCGTAGTCGCGCACCGACAGGATACGGTCGTCGGCCTTCAGCTCGCCGCGCAGGATCTGCTCGTAGATCTGCGAACAAATCTGCAAGTATATGGGTTTGTGTGCGTTGAATTCCATAGCTTAGTATTTTTGGGTCTTGATTTTACGATAGGTGAAGAAGAGCAACAGGGCCGTGACGAGGATGCCGATAATCAAGCCCCAGATGGACGCATTATGGGCTATACGAAACAGCTCACTCTTTGGGAGTCCCTCTATGGTTTCCATCCAGTGTTGTAGGCGCCCGCTCGTGATGAAGAGCAGTCCGAAAATTGTGGAAAGCACGTAACCAATGCCAAGATAGCAGGCGAAGGTCTTGCCGGCCTTGTGTTTCTTGAAGAGCATGTTGCCCAACATGAAGATGGCCGCCCACTGAAGGATGGTGACATAGAGTGAGGTACGCATCATGCCCACGGAGAATACATCAGTAAAGTTAAACGTTGCCTCGCCAACCCGAACTGCGCCAGAGTGGTCGTTCATCATACGGCCAATCTCACCAATGCTATAAAGATGGATAGGCTTCTCGAAACCACCGAAGGGGAAAATCGACAAGAAGGCGTCGACCAAGTAGCCGCCGAAGAAGACGATGATAGGCGTCACCACGGCGCAGTAGAGAAACATGCTGAGGAACTTCTCCAAAGAAGAGGCGGGCATCATGGCGAAGCTCACACCCTCACGCGAGAGGTTGGCCTTACCGTAGACTTTCTCCGGCACAAACATCATGGCCAAAGCCGTCCAGACACATAACATTCCAAAACGAACTGGCGACATGGTTTCGGAGCCGAAGAGCAGGTTGAAGATCCAATAGATGGCGGTCAGGCAGCAGAACACGATGAGTGTGGTGCCGAAGTTGCGGAAGTATTTCTTGCCGTCGTTGACCAAAAGGTTCTTGAAACGGTTGAATTCAAATGTGTTATTCATGGCTTGTCCTCCTATTAGCTAAAAAGTTGTTTGATGGTTTCCTTGTTTTTCATGACGGTGTTGAAGAGCACCTCGATGCTGACCTTGCTGTCGAGGCCTTCGGGGTTGCGGGTCACGTTGACATAGCCGCCGGGGATCATCTCGCTGTAGAGCGCGGTGTCGTCCTTCTCCATGCCGTAGTCGAAATAGAGGCGGTCGGTGATGTCGCGGAACGAGGCCTTGAGCAGCACCTCGTCGTGGTCGAGGATGATGATGGGGTCGATGAGGTTTTCCACATCCTTCACCTGGTGGGTGGAGATGATGATGGTGCGGTCGTCGTTGGCGTGCTTGGCGATGACCTGACGGAAGAGGGTCTTCGAGGGGATGTCGAGGCCGTTGGTGGGCTCGTCGAGGAGCAGGTAGTCGGTGTTGAGCGACAAGGCCGAGGCGATGAGGCACTTCTTCTGCTGGCCAAACGACATCTCGGCGTACTTGCGCGTCGGGTCCACATCCAACTCCTTGCAGAGTTCGAGGAAGAGGCTCTCGTCGTATTTGGGATAGAACTTGCCGAGTTCCTTTATATTATTAATAGGTGTACCCTCCGGGATGGCGAAGTCCTCAGAGATGAAGTAGATCTTCTGGAGGGTTTCGGGCCAGCGGTTGAAGGGCGCGATGCCGTCCACCTCGCAAGCGCCAGCGATGGGCTTCTGCAGGCCGCTGATGAGTTTCAGCAGGGAGGTCTTCCCTACTCCATTTTCGCCCAGCAGCCCGTAGATGTTACCTTTCTCGAAGCCGAGGCTGATGTTTTTGAAGACTGGCTGACTCTTGTAGCCGAAGTCTAAGTTGCTGATTGTAATCATGTTGTTGTATTTTGTGTTAGTGTATTAGTTGAATAGAACACTGCAAAAGTACAACAATTTTCATTACTGTCAAGAAAAAAAGTGATTTTTTTTGTTTTTTTGTCACAAAACCAGCAAAACGCTCAAAACACGACGCCAAAAACACGCAATGGCACCCAACCGGGATGCCATTGCAACGCCGCCTGTCGGCGGGATTCTAAATGGCCGAGTAAGTAAGTGCCAAAACCAAACTGGGGTGGGTGCGGGGGGCTCGGCCGCCGAGCGGGGAAGCGCCCGCAAGGGATGGCTAAACGCTTGTCTTTCAAGGAGGGGCGCTTGCGTTTGCATTCACAGAATGCACTACCCGACTTGAAAGTCAGGCGTTTAGACAGCCGCGGGGAGGTCCGATGGAGGCGGCCTTGATTCTTCGGTTACTTCTCATCAAGGAGAAGGAACGAAAAAAGCAAGCCGCAGGCATAGATCCCATGCTCCCCTCATCCCAACGCAGGGATGACATGCCTTCTTGCTCAATGACGCGCAAAGCGACGACGAGGGGTGTAGTCCTCTGGCGGTTTGAGAGATCGCGGGGCTAAGCCCGCGATGAGGGCTTAGGGCGGAATGGTGTCCCAATAGTGAAGGAGATTGCGGATCGCCTCATTCCGCGGAGGCGGAACCGCAATGACTCAAAAGGGCGGGAGCGTTGGGTAATGAGGTTCCCGCTACGCGGGAATGGAGTCCAATAATAAAGGTAACACGCGGCGGCTTGACGTGTCTACGGGTTGTAAACGGTACGTGCCGCCGCGGGATAACAGGAAAAACGAAACACTCCATTCCCCGCAGGGGAATCTCTAAAAGATTCCCGCCTGTCGGCGGCTGGTAAACTCGTACAACGCTATAGTTCATCGGTATCCGCAAGGATGCATCGGAAAGCATGCCTAAAATTTCACAAAGCGATGCACATGCGGGCCGCTTTTGACAAAATAGACCCCAGAGGGCAATCCCGATCCCAATACAATCTCCTGACATGCAGGCAAATATCTTTTCTCGCTCAAGATTACATGCCCCATAGCATCCCAAAGCACAAAACGCATCTCACGCGAACGCCCATCCAACATCTTAATGTACACGACATCTTCAGTAGGATTGGGATAGATGACAAAGTCATTTGTATTCGACTGGTAATCATGTATCTTGCCAGGCTCGTATGCCTCGTATGCGTCTAAATAGTTCCCTACCCTTTCTTGAAGAAAACCTCTGACGCGTGAAACACCAAGATCCCAACTGTAGTAATCCAACGGATTGCCAAAACGATGCACCTGATTGGGTATTTCGGGCGCTATTGTGGTCACAATGCTTTCAAAAATGGATGAAACGGATTCAAACTGCAAGTTGCTGTCGCACAAGTCGTAGATGCGTTCGCGGAACTTGATCTTAAAATCGTTGTTCTCCAATAGACGCCTAAAAAGCAATGTCGACTTGCCCCCAGTATTCCATCTATCGTTAAGAACATAACAGGCATTACCAAAAACATCAAAGTCCTGTTTCAACAAAGCATCATCGCCATCGAAAAACATGAAGCGCCACTTGTTGTCACCGGCTTGCCAGCATCGCATATTGTTTGCCGGCCAATCGGCATTGGCGATAAAGGTCTCAAGGATCTGGTAGTCAATGAAGTTGTCGATATCAATAACGGAGCTAACATAGTCATAGTTGGCACTATCGGAAAGGTCGGCATCCTCCAACCAATCCAACAACTGCAAAAACTGTGAACAGTCGCCCGACTCCTCTTCAAGGATCCAATCCCAATTCTTTCCATCAAAGCCGTTTCCACAAAGGATGTTACACTTCTCAGGCTCGATGTCGAAATGATCCTCAAGATAGCGGTCGTCGAGTTTCTCTTGAAGGAAATAGATTCCCCAATACTCTCCGTTGAGATAGACCACCACCGGCCTTGAGTTGGCTGCCTCCAATCCCAATCCCATTGCCATACGGTTGGCTACATAATCCTGCACCCCCGTCCAAGGCCAAAGTGTTGAAAAGGGCTTGAGCACCAAATGCTTGAAGCTCTCAATCTGGGTAGTCTCGAAGAAGTGTCCTTTGAAGCGTTTCTTACCGTATTCCTCACGGGCATAGAGTTTCATCCCCTTTGCGTACGCCTTCCTCGCGCGGTTGCCATGAGTCCGCAAGCCGCACTGCTGGTTGACATGCTCTCCTTGGGGCAGATAAAACTCCACATTGGCCAGGCGTTCCCATTCAATGCCATGCTCGTAATAGTTACCCGTCCAATCAGGATAGTCAGGGTTGAATAACGCCCCAGGCACGAAAATACCCGTGTCGTAATCAAACAAGGAGAGCGAATCGGCACAAACTGACACCACGGCCAAACCGTGATGATCGCAACCTAAACCATGAATGAAATAGGTATTAGTCACCACTTCGGTAATACGCCGACCTTCATCGTCGAACGCCGCCGCACGGATAACGATGGCATGCCGAACGGAATCGGGCTCATATGGCTCTAACACCGGCGCTATAGGAAGCGTGTAAATGTCGGAAGTGGAATAAAGATGCTCGTCGAGAAACAACGGTGCCTCATAGAGTGTGGAATTTGCCGTGGGCGTATTGCCATTGGTGGTATAACGGATTTGACGCTCCCAATCGGTGCATCCTAATGAGAGGGCAAAGGATTCATTGTAAAACCCGCCTGGCTGAGAAAAGACGACTTCCGCCTGGGAAAAGAGTTCAACATGGAAAGCCGAAATCCACAGAAGAAGCCATATCCCTTTCTTCCTCAACATCTCCCCTACTTTTTAATACTCAGTATCACACCCAAAGCCACGCCGAGCAAGGCGGCAAAGAGTACCTGGAGCGTGGGCGGCAATAGAAACGTAATGGTATGCGCAGGATACCAGAATAACGGGATGGTCTTGGCGAAGACGAAGCCGTATTGGATGTCCCAGTTGATCTTCTTCGACAGGGCCTCACGGATGCCCAGCGGGCTACCGAAGAAACCTTTCAGCGAACCACCCGTCTCGGCGATGTGGATGTCCGTAACCTTGTGGAAGGTCATGAAGACCGGCGCAAACAAGGTGTTCATCAACACGCTGACACAAAGGGCGACAAAGGCCTTGCCCCAACTCAAGTCACCGGCAAACCACTCGGCGGCCTTGCCATTCATATGGAAACCACCATCGAGCAGTTTCACCGTGCCCGTCTTGAAGATGGTCATGGCCGAGGCGATGACCACGCCCAGCACGCCCCAAACAAGCATCTTGGGCAACAAGCCGAAGCCCTGCTTCATATACACACCCTCGCGGATGCGCAAGGCCAGCATCTCACCAAAGGTGCCAAGGATGGCGAACTTGAAGAAGCTCATCAGAAGGCCGTGGTTATTGGTTGTCGTATTGAACCATTCCCAAGCGCCTGGGATGAAGGCGAAGCCGCAGATGACGGCGGCCACAACGATCATGGTAATGACATCAGATTTTTTCATATTTCCAACTTATTGAATTACGATTTTCTTGATAAAGCCACCGATATTCGCCAGATACAAGCCCGAGCGCAGGTGGGTATGGACCGTAACCGCATTGTCGCCTGGACGGAGGAAATGGTCTCCCCTATCAACCAGCCGCCCTGTCATGTCGAAAACCTCCAACGGCACGATGGCACAATCCGTGGAGGTGACATGTATGGTAAAGGCCCCATCGCTGGGATTGGGGCTGACCGCAACATCTTCAATTGTGGATGCGTTGTAAGCAAACAATGTCTGCATCTCCCTGTGGAAGGCACGCGCCCTCTTGGAGAAGAAGACACTGACGCTATCCATGTCAGCTTGCCAACGCTTCTGGCTGTAAGGAAAGCCGAAACGCTCGAATTGGGAAGGCACCTCTTCTTCGACAAGGGCACGATAATCCTCCAAAACAGCATTCAGCGCTTGGACACTAAACATAGTAGAAGCCAATTCGGAATAACGTTCATAGAGCATCACCTTGAAAGCCTCGCTTTCCATAAATTTGTTGATAATCAGACTATTAACATCTTGATGGGTGGCATTATCAAGGGCATGATAATACCACCACGAAAAGCATCCATCGCCGTCAAAGAAGATGAAGCGGAAAGGCTCGCCCGAACGGGCTTGCCATTGCAGCACATTATTGCGTGGCCAATCGAGATTGGCGCCGTAAAGCTCAAGGAGGCAATAGTCAATGAAGTTTGAGACGTCGATACGCGAGAAAGCATAGGCGGAATCGGACGGCTGGTTGAGGTCGGCGCTTTCGATCCAGCTCCTGAAACCCCACCAATCCGTGGCGTCGCCATAATTCGTCACGCCCCAATACTTTATGATATTGAGGAAGTCAAGGTCTACGTCATAGTGGTCTTCCAAATAGCGCTCGTCGGGCGACTCTTCAAGGGTATAGACGCCCCAATACTCCCCGTTGATAAACACCGCGACCTGCCTGACGCCTAAACAGTCGATGTCCATCTGGGCGGCCACACGTTGCGAGAGGTATTCCTGTCCACCCGTCTGCATCCAATTGCTGCAACGGAAAGGATGCAAATTGAGACGCTTGAAGTTGGCCAACTCCGTGGTCTCGAAGAAACGATGCTTGAAGCGCTTCTTCCCATATTCTTCGCGGGCATAGAGACGCATGCCCTTCTGCTGGAACCATCGCGACGAGCCACCATGGGTACGCAAGCCGCACTGCTGGTTGAGGCCGCTGTTGTCGGATTCATAGAACTCCATATTGATGCAGCGCTCCCATTCCCTACCCGTCATGCAATAATTCCCCGTACCCGTCGTATCCGACAGGTCGTAATGGACACCTGGGACAAAGATTCCCGTTTCATAGTCAAAGAGGTCCAATGAATCGGCATTGAGGGAGAGCACGGGCAGTCCATGCACATCACAGCCCAAAGACTTGATGAGATAGGTTTGTGTCGCCACCGGGCTCACACAGCTGTCTTCATCATCAAAGGCAGCTGCGCGAATCACTATGGCATGTTTCACATCCGAAACCGCATGGTAGGTCGAAGGGATGCAATTGACTATCTCGTAAATGCACGAAGGAGAAAACAGCGACGGGTCAAGCGTCAAAGGACCTTCATACAGCGATGACTGCACCGTAGGACGGTTGCCATTGACGGTGTAGCGGATATGATGGCCCGCGCCGCAACCCAACGACAGAACAAAACTATCCTCATAGAAACCCCCACTTCTTGAAAAAGTGACGAGGTCGGTTTGCGCCAACAAGGTATTGGACATCAAAGAAGCCAACACTATGAAGGCCAGTCTATTCATGCTTGTTCCGTTTGTCGAGCTCCTTGTTCTGCCAGTAACGTCCCAGCAGACACAGCAGGCAAACGCCACAGAGGATGCCACCGAGCACGAAGCCCGTCTGGCTCTCCCCTTTGGCGTAATACAGGTAGATGCCGTAGCCGAAGATGGCCAAATCGACGATAATGCTGAGGACGTAGCCGATGGTGCGGCTGGTCTTGTCGGTCTTCTTCAGCAGCAGGTTGTCGAGCAGGAAGGTGACGACCACCAACGCGGCATAAACGAGGTAATATGTGGATTTCTCGGTAATCATTTCTCAATACGGATTCTGGCATCCACGGCGACCACGTTCTTCGGGTTGCCAAGGAGCGGGTTGAGGTCCATCTCGGCAATCTCGGGAGCGGCCATCACCAAAGCGGCCACCCTTGCAATCTGTTCGGCATAGACGTCCACGTTGACGGGCTGCTGGCCACGCACACCCTGCAGGATCTTGTAGCCACGGAGCTTGGTAAGCATGTCTTTCGCCTCGGGAGCGCTGATTGGCACGAGCGAGCTCTGCACGTCTTTCAGCACCTCGATGAAGATGCCACCCAGACCGAAGAACACCTGATGGCCGAACTTGGCATCGCGGATGGCACCGATGTAGACCTCAGTACCGTCGAGCATAGGATACATCTCCACGGCATAAGTGTCTTTGATAGCCATCAAGCGGTCGAACTCCTTGCCGACAGTCTCGATGTCGCGCACGTTCAAGGTCACGCCACCAACGTCTGACTTATGCACAGGACCGACCACCTTCATCACGAGCGGATAGCCCACCTCGTTGGCGAAGTCCAAGGCCTGTTGTTTCTTGTCGACGACGCGGATCTGCTTCTGGGCGATGCCTGCAGCGTCGAGCAGTTCGTAGATCTTATCCGGTCCAATGTAACCATTCTCGCAGCTGTCGATGCACTTGCGGATGCGGGCGGTATCGATCTTCGGCATCTCCACATTTTCGGGCTGCGGCTTCGGGGTGTTATACACCTTGCAGATGGCATTACCCAGCACGCACTCCTCCGGGAAGTTGATGCGGCCCTTGGCGATGAAGTCTTCGATCTCGTCCTTCACGTTGATGATGGAAGGCAGCACGGGGAAGATGGGCTTCTTGCAGGTCTTCATCTTCTGGTCGAGCAGGTCGTAGACCTCTTTGTTGCTGAACAAGCCAGGCGAGCCGAAGATGACCACCGAGAAGTCGATGTCGGTGTAGTCGTTCTCGACGGTGTCGATGATATAGCCAAGCTGTTCGGCCGTTCCTGTCGCCAAGAAATCGATGGGGTTGCCCACGCTTGAGCCAGCGAAGAGCTTCTCAAGCAACGCGGGGCTGGCCGGATGCTCCTTGAGTGAAGGCACTTCCATGCCACCGTTCGACAGCACGTCGGTGAGCATCACGGCAGGACCGCCGGCATGGGTGATGACGGCGCAGCGTTTGCCTTTAATCTCGGGATGCATGAACACACCGCACACGGTGGTCAGCTCCTGACGGTTCTGGCAGCGCACAATGCCTGCCTTGCGGAACAAGGCGTCGACCACGGCGTCGTTGGTGGCCAATGCGCCCGTATGCGACGAGGCGGCGCGGCTACCTGCAGCCGAGCCACCCGACTTGATGGCTGCGATATGGCATCCTTTGTTGATGAGGCTGCGTGAGTGTTTCAGCAGTCGTTGCGGGTCACCGATCTTCTCCATATAGAGCATGATGACGCGGCTGCTCTTCTCGGGGTCGAAGGTCTCGTCCAAGTGTTCGAGCACATCCTCGATGCCGAGCTGTGCGCTGTTGCCCACGGCCCAAACGCTATTGAACTTCAAGCCATTGCTCATGCCATATTCCTTGATGAACACGGCGGTGGCACCTGAACCCGTGATGAAATCAACGCCCTTCGGGTCGAGGGTCGGTATAGGCGTGTCGAAACAACCGGCATAGTTCACGTTGAGGAAGCCCGTGCAGTTGGGGCCAATCAAGCTGCCGCCAACGCTGTTGATGGTGTCGACGATGTGCTTCTCGATGGCGGCACCCTCGGCGTTCTCCTCCGAGAAACCAGCACTGATGATGATGAAGCCTTTGCAGCCTTTCTCTTTGGCCAGCACATCTACAGTCTGTGCACAGAACTTAGCGGCGATGCAGATGATGGCGCAATCCACCTGAGGCAGGTCATCGACCTTGGCGTAGCATTTCACGCCTTGCACTTCGGTCTCTTTGGGGTTAACCGCGTAAACCGGACCTCTGAAAGGACTCTCTAACAGGTTCTTCAATGCTTTTCCACCAGGTTTGTGGATGTCTGACGATGCACCGCACACCACGATGCTTTTCGGGTTGAGTAATTCTCTTGCGATCATATTAATAAGGTATTTGTTGCAACAATAATTTGCTGCAAATATAACCAAAATAACGAAACGGAAAAATTTCAGTGTCGGTTTTGCAATCTTTCTTCGCAATCGAGGAGCAACTGGTAGTGGATTCTGTTGAAAAGTCCTTCCTTACAGAGCTTTTCTATGTCCTCGTGGCTCATCCACTTCACGGAGTCCACCTCTTCCTTTTGCAGGCGCAGCATGTCGGCCGGGACATTGCTTTTCAGCATATAAAGCAAGGTGAATTTGTAATCGTAGCGTCTGATCTTCACCAGTTTCAGCTCGCTCTTGGTGGCCGAGAGACCGACTTCCTCTTTCATCTCGCGGAGCATGGCCAAGGCGAAGTCGCGTTCGCCGCTCTGCACGTGTCCTGCGGTGGTCGAATAGTAATTGCCTTTCTTCGGGGCGACTTTTTGAATCAGATACTGCCCTTGGTCGTTATAGACAAACACCGCCACGATGGGGATCATCATGCCGGGAGGCACGCGTTTTCCCCGCTCTATGGTCTGGCCTGTGGGCTTCAGGTCTTTGTCGTACAAATCCAGGATTTCCATAACGCAGCATCGGTATTTGACCGCAAAGATAATAAAAAAGGGCGGCTCCCCGAAGGGAACCGCCCAAATTTTTGCGGGAGTCAATCCCGCGGTGTCATTTATTGCATGACAGTGACGCGCTTGACGGTCACACCGCTTTCAGTGTACACGCGGACCATGTACATGCCGGCAGTGAACTGCGACATGTTCATGACATAGGTGTCACCACTGACCTCGGTGTCGAAGACCACCTGGCCGAGCATGCTCACCACGGTGATGCGGCTCATGCCGGCAGCCTCGATCGTCACGTTGTCCTTCGTCGGGTTAGGATAGAGAGCAACGTTGTCGCTGTTCTCAACAACCTCGTCGTAGAAGACGTCAACCATAACCATCTCGGATTGGCAGTCAGGATAGACAGCCACGACACCGAACGGCAATGTGATTGCAGGAAGACCCTCCAAGCCGTAGATGACGACAGGAAGCTCGTCAGGAGCAACCGTGCCAAGCAGTTCACCCAGCAGGTAGACCTCATAAGAGGTGGCTCCCTCAGGCTGATCCCATTCGATGAAGAGAGATTCACCAAACTCAGCACTGTACTGGTAGTAACCGTTCAGGTTGGTCACAGGTTCGCATGCAGCGGAAGGATTGAACTCGTCGCACTCGGGGCAGCTCATCGAGTAGTAGATGTTGCCCTCGGGCAGGTTGTTCGTGCCGTTGTAGACCATGCGGACGCAGACCTCGTTGCCGTCGCCTTCGTAGGTGTAGCTATTGGTCGGAGCCTCAACGAAGGCTTCCCATTCGCCGTC